>Ga0067045_1002501_pt1 | contig 94115 bp, 77 predicted proteins | sample TerdegcTABiofilm_FD_59184 | JGI IMG/M metagenome (GOLD analysis project Ga0067045, IMG submission 59184) | Combined Assembly of (Gp0054472, Gp0054536) Wastewater bioreactor microbial communities from Singapore -Terephthalate degrading...
CTGAATTGCCGCTCTGACCTTCGCGTCCATTGCCTAACCTCCCTGTTTTGACAGACAAAAAATCCGTTGCAGAAAACCTGTCTCCGTTTTACAAAATCCCGTGCCAATTACAAAGTGCGAAATGCACCCATGGGGCACGCGGCGGAAGGGTATTCATTGTCGGCGGGGGGAAAAGTGTGTAGAATCATCATTTCCCCATGTGTTGGCCGGCTCTTTCAAGGAAGGCGGCAGCCGGCAACGTGGCTGGTTTTTTGGACGGAGAGTTTGTTTCAGACAAAAAAAGACCAAGAAACTCTACATATCCCGGGATCAGAATTGATTGTTAGAGGAGTGACTCGGCAATGACAATGGACAAGAGTCTCCGCATTCGAAAGGCCTTGGTGAAGGTGCGGAGCGTTTTTACCCGTGCCGAACGGATCAAGCGTCTTCAACAGCTTGAGGAGTTCAATGAGGGGGATTGTCCGCTTGGGCTGCGGAAAGTCCGGGTGCCAAAGATCTCGATGAAGAAGAAAAAGAAGAAGGCAAAGGAAGAAACAACGACGGGCGATCAGGCGGCCAAGAAGTAACGGAGTGCCGTCCTTTTTTTGGCCGGGGAAGCCCGCGGTTTGTTGCGATCTCTGCCTGTTGATCAATTGCAGGTCAGTTTCGATAGGTCACCAGCGCGAGGTGCTTACTTATGCGCGTGACTCTGGAGTATGGCCGAACGGGCCTCCCCGTTGATCTGCCAGATAAGAATGTTCTCAAGGTCCTCCGGTATAGGCCTGCGGAAGTATTACCCGATCCGAGTGGCACTGTCCGCGAGCTTTTGTGGCGACCGACCGGGACCGCTCCACTGGCCGAGATAGCAGCCGGACGGAGATCGGCATGCGTTGTCATTTGTGACATCACCCGCCCGGTTCCCAATGAACTCATCCTGTCGGAGCTTCTCCCACTTTTGGAGACCGCAGGGATTCCCCGCGAGAAGATAACGATCCTCATCGCGACAGGGTTGCATCGACCCAACCTTGGGGATGAACTTGTTGAAATCGTCGGCAAGTCGATTGTCGAGAAATATCGCATCGAGAACCACAGCGGTCAGGCCCTTAATGAGCACGAGTTTCTGGGTGAAAGCCCGCGCGGTGTACCGGTGTGGATTGACCGGCGATATATCCAGGCGGATTTGAAGATCACGGTTGGCCTGATTGAGCCGCACTTTATGGCGGGCTACTCCGGTGGGCGGAAACTCATTTGTCCCGGGTTGGCCGCGCTGGACACGGTTCGGGCGTGGCACTCACCCAAGTTCCTGGAGCATCCCAAAGCGCGGGCGGGCACACTCGATGGAAACCCCGTTCATGAGGAGAACACCTGGATTGGTCGTCGGGCAGGATGCGATTTCATCGTCAACGTGGTCCTCGATGAGCATCGCAAGATTGTCCACGCCGTGGCGGGCGACATGGAGGAGGCCTTCCTCGAAGGGGTTCGTTTCGTTGAGAAGATCGTTTGGGATACCGTCCCGGAACCAGCGGACATCGTCATTACAACCTCGGCTGGGTATCCGCTGGATGCAACCTTCTATCAGTCAGTGAAAGGGATGGTCGCTGCCGAACCGATCGTCAAACCTGGTGGAACGGTTATTCTGGCAGCCGAGATCTCGGAAGGTATTGGTAGCCCTGAATTCCGTCGCATCTTCGAGGAGAATCGCTCTCTTGATGAATTCATGGATCGGATTATGAAGGGCGATTACTTCCGTATGGATCAGTGGCAATTGGAAGAAATGGCCAAGGTCCGGCGGAAGGCACGGATTGTGGTCGTCACCAAAGGACTGACCCCTGATCAGCTTGAACGGCTCTTTGTGGAAAGCGCTCCGAGTGTCGAAGACGCAGTCGCGGATTGCCTCCGGCGTTACGGACCTCAAGCCACCATTGCCGTGATGCCCAAGGGACCATATCTTGTGGCCGACGTTGCTCGTTGAGCCTTAAGTCCCCGTTAGACATTACCTCATGCCCGGTGGTCTGAAATAGGGCCAACACGGGCGACTTCGATCGTGATCAAACGGGCGCTCCCGCCGGCATGCGATTTCGCTTGCGCTGAAAGACGATCTGTTCCTGAATCGAAGGGGGGACCTGGCGATAGCAGGCGAATTCCAGGGTGAACGTTCCCTGACCTTGCGTCAGACTCCGCAACGTCGTCGAGTAACCGAATGTCTCGGCAAGCGGAACTTCACCTTCGATCCGGACCAGATTTCCCAGGGATGTTGTACCGAGCACGATTCCCCGCCTGCTGATCAAATCGCCGACGACGTTTCCCTGAGCTGCCTGGGGACACTCGATCTCGATCTTCATGATCGGCTCCAGCAGGGCCGGCTTGGTTTGGGGGAAGGCCTCTCGCATGACCTGCTGAGCGCACACCTGGAAGGCCAGGTCGGAACTGTCAACTTCGTGGTATGATCCGTCCTCGACAATGACTTTGAGCCGCACAATCGGGTAACCTGCCAGGGGGCCTTTCTCCAAAGCGCTTCGAAGGCCCTTTTCAATGGCCGGAATAAACTGCCGCGGGATATGTCCACCGAAAATAGACTCTTCGAAGACGAACGTCTCTTCGCAATCCTCAGGAAGCGGCTCCATCCGACCTATGATATGGGCATATTGTCCGGCGCCGCCCGTCTGCTTTCGGTGTCGTACGTTAAACGACGCCGGTTGTGTCGGGGCCTCACGGTAGTTGACCTTGGGGGCACTCACGAGGACATCAACACCGTATTCACGACGGAGTCGCTCCACGTAGATGTCGAGGTGTAACTCGCCCATCCCGGCAACAAGGGTCTCACCGCTCTCCTCGTCGATGCTGACCTGAAGGGTCGGATCCTCCCGACGGAAACGGGCCAGGGCCTTGGCGAGCCGCTCCGCAGAACCACGCTCCACGGGCGTGATCGACATCTTGATAACGGGCTCGGGAATGTGCATCCGTTCCAGACGGCACAGGGGATAGGTCTCGCAATACGTGTCTCCGCTGATTGCATCGATACCCACAACCGCCACGATATCCCCCGCGGTGGCCCCGTCGATGTCCTCGCGCTTGTCGGCATGCATACGGACAATCCGACCAAAGCGCTCTCGTTTTCCGGTGCGCTGGTTGTAATAGAAACCACCCTTCTTAAGGGTTCCCTGATAGACGCGAAGAAATGTCAACGCCCCGAAGGGATCTTCCACAAGTTTGAACGCCATGGCAACAGCAGGGGCCTCGGGATCGGGGCTTAGCCGAATTGGTGGTTGATCTTCGGCGGGAGGGATCGCCGTGACGTCAACTTCCAGCGGCGAGGGAAGAATACGCACGATGGCGTCCAGCAAAGGCTGAACACCTTTATTTTTGAAAGCGGATCCCATGAACACCGGCGTCATTTGTAGCGAACACGTTGCCGACTTGACCACGCGCCATATTAGGTCCGCAGGCGGATTCTCTTCAGCGAGCAGGATCTCCAAAAGCTCGTCGCTGTACATGGCCAGAGATTCCAGCATGTGCTGTCGGGTTTTTTGAGCGGACTCCAGCAGGTCAGACGGTACTGGTTCCCGGCGGACCTGTTCCCCATGCGGACCATCGAAATAGACGGCTTCCATCGCCACAAGGTCGATCACCCCGCGGAAGTCACTTTCGCTTCCGATGGGAATCTGCATCAGGATAGGTTCGCCGTCGAGCCTTTCCTTCATCTGTTGTACAACGCGGAACGGGTCCGCACCGACGCGATCCATTTTGTTGATGAAAGCCACACGCGGCACGTGATACCGCCTCATCTGGCGATCGATCGTCAGGGATTGGGCCTGCACACCGCCGACCGCGCATAAAACAAGCACAGCGCCATCGAGGACCCGCAGGCTTCGTTCGACCTCAATGGTGAAATCGACGTGACCTGGCGTGTCGATCAAATTGATGACGGCCTCATCCCAGCGGACCGTGGTGGCAGCACTGGTGATCGTGATCCCGCGCTCGCGCTCCAGGTCCATGTAGTCCATGGTGGCTCCGGGACCGTCACCTTTGACGTCCCCGATGCGATGAATCCGGCCAGTGTAATAAAGGATTCGCTCGCTCAGGGTTGTCTTTCCCGAGTCGATGTGAGCGGAAATCCCAATGTTTCGGATGTTTTTGAGCGGTTCTTCGTTCGGCATGTTAACGTGACACTTCTTCCGATACTTTGACCCGTTCCATTGACTTTTGCCGAATGACGCAACTCATCGCCCCAATTAGCCTGCTTGGTCTTTTTGCAAGGCGATAAGCATGAGAAACAAGCATCAGAACTCGGAGGGCGGGATGGCCATTCCCACGGTCGGCTATCCCCAAAACAACATCCCACGGTCAAGCCATGGCCTGCCCAAATCTCAGGATGTCATTATCTTCATCCTGAAAGATAGGAAACCTCCCCCTGCGAAGTCTGGCTGAAAACCATTCTCACTCGATCTGGTCGCCCACCTAATCCAAGGAATTGATCACCCCAATGCCTTTCCCAAACCTTCGATCCTTTCAGGGAAAAGCCCCGTAGCTGGGAGGCAGAATCACGGCGGGCAAATCAGATTTTTGACATTATAGACCATCCTCTTACCAGTGTCCACTGACGATCCAACGAAGTTTCCTGTGTTCCCACGGTTAACGGGCACTGCGACAAACCGTGGCAACGAACCGACTCTTATGCTCTGGCGATCAGCTCCAAAGCGTTGGCGACCTTTTTAGGATAGCCCAGCGAAGTTCCGACTGATGTGGCTTGTCCGCTGCCTTCGAGGGGACTTGCGTTTGCGTTAGGCTACGGTCCGGGCTGGTCTCCACATTGTTTAGGGTAGGGCGGCAAGCGTTGACGTGTGGCGACTCTCTGGCGACCTGCGCACGAAGGCCAAAACCTTCGCTGGCAGTGGCAATTCATGAATTGCTGCTATATCTTGGTGGCTGAATCCGCATAAGATATTAACCGGACGGTTGCCCCTGGTGTTTGCCCATGCGACACCTGCGGAAACGCGGGAGCAAGAACGCTTGGCCCAAAAGCCACGGGCGCGGCGACTATGCTGCATCGGATGTGTGGCATTATTGACAGTCGATAGTTCAGCATCTACAATCCCCCTTTCGAGGCGGTTCAGCGAACTTCAGTGAGTCGCTTAGTGTTTCTAATCATGAGTTGGTGGAACGAAGTCTAACGTGGAAGGGAGGTTAGCTCGATGTCCGGACAAGCCGGTATTGTGAACGTGATGAAGGAAACCCGGTTGTTTCCGCCGTCGCCCGAGTTCTCTGCAAAGGCTCGCATCAAGACGATGGAGCAGTATAAGGAGATGTGGGAACGGGCCAAGAACGATCCGGAGGGCTTTTGGGGCGAGTATGCGAACGAACTCTTCTGGTTTAAGCCATATGAGAAGGTTCTGGAATGGAATGAGCCTTTTGCAACCTGGTTCAAGAATGGTCAGACAAACATTTCCTACAATTGCCTGGATATTCATCTGAGTACCTGGCGGCGAAATAAGGTGGCGTACATCTGGGAAGGTGAACCCGGGGATGTCCGCGTTCTTACCTACGAGATGTTGCACCGGGAAGTATGCAAGTTCGCCAATGTCCTCAAAAGCATGGGGATTCAGAAGGGTGATCGGGTCTCGATTTACATGCCCATGATTCCCGAATTGCCGATCGCGATGCTGGCTTGCGCCCGAATCGGTGCCATTCATTCGGTGGTATTCGGCGGATTTGCGGCGGAAGCCTTGGCGGAGCGCAATAATGACGCCCAGGCTGTCATGGTGATCACGGCTGATGGGGGGTGGCGACGTGGCAAGATCGTGCCCCTTAAGGAGAATGTCGATGTGGCCTTGGAAAAGTCGCCCTCCGTCAAGAAATGCATCGTTGTCAAACGCACCGGGCAGAATATCGAAATGGTGAAAGGTCGGGATGTCTGGTGGCACGATCTAATGGCCCAGGCTTCGGCCGACTGTCCGGCAGAACCGATGGATAGCGAGGCCCCGCTTTTCCTCCTGTACACCAGTGGTTCGACGGGCAAGCCGAAAGGCGTCAAACACACAACCGCAGGGTACAACCTCTACGCCAAGAAAACGACAGAATGGGTGTTTGACGTTCGGGATGAGGATGTGTACTGGTGTACGGCCGATATCGGTTGGGTGACCGGGCATACCTACATCGTGTATGGTCCGCTTTCGGCAGGTGTGACGGGCATCATTTACGAGGGTGCTCCCAACTGGCCCGCCGAGGACCGCTGGTGGGATATCATTGAACGGTACCGTGTGAATATCCTGTACACGGCTCCGACCGCGATTCGGACGTTCATCAAATGGGGCGATGAACACGTCGAAAAACATGATCTCTCCAGCCTCCGATTGTTGGGCAGCGTGGGCGAGGGGATCAATCCCGAAGCGTGGATCTGGTATTACGAGAAGATCGGCGGTGGGCGCTGTCCCATTGTGGACACCTGGTGGCAAACTGAAACCGGGGGAATCATGATCTCGCCGCTTCCCGGTTGCACACCTTTGAAGCCCGGTAGCGCGACGCTGCCCCTACCCGGTGTTGTCCCTGAAGTCGTGGCAGAAGACGGAAAACCTGTACCGGTTGGAACGGGTGGCTGGCTCGTGATCACCAAACCCTGGCCAGGGATGCTCCGTGGGATTTGGGGTGATGATGAACGCTACAAACGGCAATACTGGTCCGATATTCCCCACAAGTATTTGGCCGGCGATAACGCCCGGATTGACGAGGATGGTTACGTCTGGATCATGGGCCGCATCGATGATGTGCTCAATGTCTCAGGTCACCGATTGAGCACAATCGAAGTCGAAAGTGCGCTCGTGAGCCATCCCGCCGTGGCAGAAGCGGCTGCCGTTGGACGCCCGCATGAGGTCAAGGGCGAGGCCATTTGTGCGTTCGTGACCCTTGCCGAAGGCTTCGAGCCGAGCGATCAATTGAGGCAGGAATTGAAAAATCACGTGCGAAAAGAAATCGGCGCCTTGGCTGTGCCGGACGATATCCGGTTCACCACGTCGCTTCCCAAGACGCGAAGTGGTAAGATTATGCGGCGACTTCTGCGTGACATCGCCGCTGGCCGCGAGACGATCGGTGATACCAGCACGCTGGAGGACTACAGCGTCCTAGCTCGGCTGCGTGCCGGTGAAGAAGGATAAAGCCGCACGTTGTTGCGTTGCGTCTTCAACGGCTTAAACACAGGACCCGTGATCAGAGGATCACGGGTCCTGTTGTCTTACGGAACGCGAAAACGCCCCCTTCGCGCTTGCTAACGAGGACGCCGCGATATCACCGATCTGCAACAACGGTATTTCGCAGTTTTCCGACGGATTGGATTTCAACTTCCACAATGTCGCCGTCCTTCAAGAAGACCGGCGGCTTGCGGGCAAAACCGACGCCCCCCGGCGTTCCCGTAAAGAGTAAGTCTCCGGCTTCCAGTGTGCAGACTTGCGAAACGTACGCAATCAATCGGGGAATGGAAAAGATATACTGGTTCGTATTTGATTGTTGCATAACTTGGCCGTTCAGGATCAACCGCACGGCCAATTCATGTGGGTTGGCGATTTCGTCTCGCGTAACCAGATGGGGGCCAGTGGGTGCAAAGGTATCAAAAGATTTTCCCATGAGCCACTGTCCCCCGGGCTTCTTCATCTGCCAATCTCTGGCCGAAACATCATTCCCACACATGTACCCCGCCACATAATTCATGGCCTCACTTTCGGGAATGCGTCGTCCGGCTCGACCAATGACGACCACAAGTTCCGCCTCATAATCGACATTCTCCGATTCCTTCGGCAGACGGATGACATCGTCTGGGCCGATGATCGCCGTGGGGAACTTGTTAAAGATAACGGGTTCGGACGGCGGTGTCGCCCCACTTTCCCGAGCATGATCCGCGTAATTCAAACCAACACAAATGACCTTTTTCGGGTTGGGGACCGGGGCAGTCAATCGGACGGGAGTTTCTAAAGGTGTGCCTCGCTGAAACACTTTCTCCAGAAGGGGTCTCGCTTGATCACCCATGCGGAGCAGGGAAAGCATGTCCGTGGGGAGTCCGGGTTCGTTCTTGTGAAGATCGAGGACGGCACCATCTCGCACCAACCCTGTTCGAGGACCTTCGGGGCCACTATACGAAACAAGTCGCATCGCGTTTTCTCCTTCCTTACAAGTCCAAGGGATCGAGGCACTTGCCTGTTGGTTCTTGCCACTGCGCTACCCGTCAAGCCCTAAGGTGAGTATAGCGGCTCATTCCGGATTCTGAAGACTCCCTTGGTATACTTGCGACTCGCCGCATTTCTTGTTGACGGAACAACAGGGAAAGCATCCCAATAAAAAACCGGTCTGGAATTGTTTGTTCCAGACCGGACCTGCGGGACAGTCCCGATACCGACGGGTCAAATCAAAGATGCTTCATTGTGTTGCTACCGGCGGTGTCTCGGGCGATCCCTGCGCCGAAGCCCCCGCAGAGCCAGCTTCGGCGCCGGAAGCGTTTTCGGCGGCTTGGGCAGGCTGGGCTAGCGCCGCCGATTCATTGGGTGCAGGAGCGGCCTCCTGACCCGCTGGTTCTGCCGGCTTCGCAGCTTCAGCCTTCATTTTTTCGGCTTCCGCCTTCAAAGCCTCAGCGTCCTTACGAGCTTGCTCGACGGCCGCCTGTTGTTTGGCCAAATCGGCCTTCGCGGCTTCCAGTTTCTGCTGTTCCGCCTGAAGGGCCTGTTTGGCCTTTTCCAGATCTGCCTTGGCGGCCTCGACTTTTGCCATTTCAGCCTGGGCCTGTTCCATCAACGCCTTGGCCTTGGCCGTGGCGTCGGCGGCCTCTGCCTTGGCTTTCTCTGCCGCAGCAATATCGGCTTTGGCTTTCGCTGAAGCGGCCTCGGCCTCAGCCTTCGCCTTCAGAGCGGCTTCCGTTTCCTGCCGGATCTGGGCCATCGCTTTGGCAGCCTCGTCTTTAACGGCGGCGAGGGCCTTTTCGACAGCTTCCTTGACAGCCTCGGCTTCTTTTTTCGCCGCTTCTGCGGCTGCCTTGGCCTCTTCTGCCTCCTGCTTCGCCTGCTCAAGTTTTGCCCGTTCTTCCTGGAGGGCTAGCACAGCGGGGCTGACCCGACGACACGCCAGCCGTTGAAACAGGCCGGGCCGTCGGCCCAGAAGTCCCGCTGAAGCGGTCTCACCGACCATCCCCATCGCAAGGATGGCGACGACCGCCATGAGGACGACTCTGTGATTCATGGGGCCTTCTCCTTTTCGATCAAGAACCAAGCGAAGCCTTTGTGTGAGGACCACCCTCAACATCGCCAAAATGGCTTCGCATGAAATACATGGTTGAGGTAAGCACCTGCAGAAAACACGCTGCGGGAATTATCGAGGATCCCCATCGCGAAATAAATGGGGACATCAAGTATTTACCCCTCTTGGGAGGAAAGCTCATCTCCGCTGAGGTCGTCATCCTTCGTGCACCCAACTTTCCGCATAATCCAATCTTTATGATAATTAGCGGACGCATTGATTGCACCATCCATGCGGACGCTGTATCGTCTGTCCACTGTTGCTTCCGAATAACGTGAGGTCACGTCGAATGGTAACTCGTTTCCGAAGTATAGCAGCATCTCCGGTATGCCATTTGGGTCGGTGCGATTGCTGGATCAGCTTGCTTTGCCTGCTGACTGGACTCTCTTGCCAACTCTCGGTTGCATCGGCCGACGATTGGCCGCAGTGGCGAGGCCCAAATCGAGACGGTGTTTGGCGGGAGACGGGTGTCACGGAACGGTTCTCAGGACCGGAGATCAAACTGCGATGGCGTGCCAAGATCTCCGGGGGCTACAGTGGGCCGACAGTGGCTGATGGCAGGGTTTTTGTCACCGATCGAGTGACCGAACCCGAAGAGATGGAGCGTGTTCATGCCTTCGATTGGCAAACGGGACAACCGCTCTGGACATTCAGTTATCCGTGCGTGTATCGCAACGTCAGTTATCGAACAGGACCAAGGGCCTCAGTGACCGTTCACGAAGGATTGGCGTACGCACTGGGGACGATGGGGCATTTACACTGTCTCGACGCAAAAACCGGGGCGGTCCTCTGGAAGAAGACTCCAAATGAGGACTGGGAAGTGGACGTTCCAACCTGGGGTGTGGCTGCCGCTCCTCTCGTCGTAGGCGATTTGCTCATCGTCCAAATCGGGGCCAAGGGTGCCTGTGTGGCCGCCTTGGACCGAAAAACGGGCGAAGTCCGGTGGAAGGCCCTGAATGACCCCGCGTCGTATTCCGCCCCGATGCTGATTACGCAGGCAGGACGTCGAATTGTCGTTTGCTGGACAGGCGAACGATTGGCCGGACTGGATGCGCTGACGGGAAACCTTGTGTGGGAAGTTCCGTTTTCGCACCGGCGGTGGATCGACGGGATTATCACACCCGTGTGGGACCCGGAAACAAATCGACTGTTCGTCAGTTGCTTTGATTGCGGCTCACTTTTGCTTCAACTTGAGCGGGATAATTTGACAGTCAAGACAATCTGGCAAAGAAAGGGCGCCAGCGAGATTCAGACCGATGCCCTGCATATCTTAATGGGCAACCCCATACTTCAAGAAAAATGGATTTTCGGAGTTGACAGTTATGGTCAGTTCCGCTGTCTGGATGCCCGCAATGGTGACCGAATTTGGGAGGATCTGACGCTCACATCGCAAGTTCGGTGGGGAACACTTCACATGGTTCAGCACGAAGATCGTGTGTGGATGTTCAATGATCAGGGAGAGTTGATGATCACAAAACTGAGTTCCCAAGGTGTCCAGGTCGTCTCAAAAGCGAAATTGCTGTCGCCGACCCGTGGTCAGTTGAACCGGGGACAAGGGGTCACGTGGTCGCATCCTGCGTTTGCCTATCGCCACGTTTTTAACCGGAACGACGAGGAAATCGTGTGTGCGGATTTATCCGAAGAAGCCCAATGAGGCCTTCTTTTGTTTGTCCCTCTCGTCTCTTAAAAAAACAGCGGTGTGTTGTCGTTATGGGAGGCCATTCATCCCGAAGATCAGAAAATTCCGAAACTTTCGCCGTGCTAACTTGTTCACAATTTGGAAGGACGATGCTATAGTTGTAGTAGAGAAGGCATGCGGCCAGCGGCGTTTGAGGCTGGCAAACCGGCTAACGGCCAGGTCCAAAGCGATGGAACATTCGTCCTTTCAACCTACAAAGACGGCGACGGCGCAGTTGTTGGCAAACATAAGGTCTCGTATATTCCGGTGTCCAAGGGTGCAGAGAGTTATGAGGACAAACCTGAACCGTCTCCCTACCTCGGATTGGTCCCCAAGGAACAGGAAATTGAGATTAAGCCCGGACAGAATGAGATCACCATTGAGCTGGTGCCGATGACGAAAAAGTGAGACCAATCGGGCGTTCGGAATTCTTGCAGAGGACTGAGCTCGGTCAGCAAGCGATTTCTCAAGAGAGCCGGCAACAAAGAGACTGCCGGTCATGTGATTAGGTTGACCGGTTTGATAGAGCCGCGATGTCAGTCGCGGCTTTTTTTATGCTCAGAATGCCAAAAAAGAGCAGCCGGTCCAAAAGAATCTGGGGAGGCGATTGACTCTTCGGACCGGCTTGCTTGGGCGGAGAGGGGTGGTGCGAAGGATGTTCCTTCACCCTTCAAGTTATTATACCTTATTCTCCACGACGTATGCCCCCCTCCGTGGGTTCATTTTATCGATACGGTTGCGCATCACCATGGGAGCATTATCTGCCAGCACAGCATCCATTGTCAATGCAAACGATACAAGAGTCGGTAGGGGCAATTCATGAATTGCCCCTACCGGGTTCGGACAACGGGTGATTGATTCCCTTTGCAAAGCTGTAAGGCCGCAATTCTTGCTAGATATCCGCGTAGAGGCAGAACTCATACGGATGGGGCCTTAACCTCATGGCATCGACTTCGTTCTCGGTCTTGTACCAGATCCAAGTGTCGATGACATCCGGTGTAAACACGTCGCCGCGGAGCAGGAACTCGTGATCGCTGCGCAAGGCGGCCAGGGCCTCTTCCAGCGAACCAGGCGTCTTAGGAATCTCTTTCAGTTCTTCCGGAGGAAGGTCGTAGATATCCTTATCCAATGGGGCGCCTGGGTGAATCTTGTTCTGAATCCCGTCAATCATCGCCATGAGCATCGCCGCGAAGGCGAGGTACGGATTGCAGGACGGATCTGGACAACGGAACTCCAGCCGCTTGGCCTTGGGACTGGCGCTGTACATGGGGATTCGGATGGACGCCGATCGGTTTCGCTGCGAATACGCCAGGTTAACAGGGGCCTCGAATCCCGGTACGAGCCGCTTGTAGCTGTTGGTTGTCGGGTTTGAAAAGGCACAGATCGCCGGTGCGTGCTTTAACAGCCCACCAATGGCGAACAGCGCCATGTCAGAAAGCCCTGCATAACCACTCCCGGCAAACAACGGCTGATCCTTTTTCCACAGCGACAGGTGGGTGTGCATTCCTGAGCCATTGTCGCCAAATAGAGGTTTCGGCATGAACACCGCGAGCTTGTTATGCTTGCGTGCGACGTTCTTCACAATGTATTTATAGATCATGACCCGATCGGCCATGGTCACCAGTTCTTCGAATCGGAGGTCGATCTCGGCTTGACCGCCGGTGGCCACCTCATGATGTTGTGCTTCCACCGGAAGACCACATTCAATCATCAGATGCATCATCTCATTCCGGATGTTGAACATCTGATCGGCCGGCGGGACTGGGAAGTAGCCTTCCTTGAAGCGGAGTTTACTGCCCAGATTGGGCTTTTCATCGCGTCCCCGATTCCACTGACCCTCGATGCTATCGATATAGTAGAAACCGTAATTTGCAGATTGATCAAACCGGATATCATCAAAGATGAAGAACTCCAGTTCCGGCCCGACGTAGCAAACGTCTGCGATGCCTGTGCTCTTGAGGTAATTGACGGCCTTGCGCGCCACATTGCGAGGATCCCGCGTGTAGTCTTCTTTCGTGACGGGGTCCTGGATATTACAGATCATCATGAGGGTGGGGATTTCCGCGAACGGATCGAGGGCGGCCGTCTCAGGTTGTGGAATTACCAGCATGTCGCTTTCGTTGATCCGCTGCCAGCCCCTAATACTGGAGCCGTCGAAGCCAACACCATCTTCAAACACGTCCTCTGTCAGGGCGGTAATCGGGATGGTAAAGTGCTGCCAAAGGCCGGGGAAATCCATAAATCGCAGATCGACCGATTTCACTCCCCGCTCTCGACAAAACGCCAGAACTTCTTTGGGTGTCATGTGTCACTCCCGTCTCTAGGTCAACTGATCTCAGCGGGTCGCTTTGTGAGGGTTGCTCTCCGCCGAGCAACACAGCTCATGAGGCGACCGACTGAACTTGACCATCGTTTAAAGCAACCCCCGTGCCAATTTGCCTTCAGAGTGTTGGCCTCGTCATTTTGCCGATTCCATAGCGAATACGCCGCTCTTTCCGGCAGGAAAAGGAGGTTTCGGCAATCTTTGACGTAAGACGCTTGATTACATCCTGGGCAGAATTGCCCTATTTTTGGGCAGGATGTGCCTTACGCAGTCAACAGGGCCAATCGATCATCCGTCTCCCGGACGGTGTTCACCCACCGGTAATGATGTCCATGTCGGTCGCGGGAAATCGTTTGCACAGCTCCGCACTCGCGAAGAGTATAAGCAATGCGCTGGGCCATCCAGCGTGGGGCATTCAGAATCTCTGCCAGGTCTCTGGAATCGAAAGGTTCAGGGATTTCGGGAAGTAATTGCCGAAGATCGGCTGCCGTATTGAGTGAAATGGTTTCTCGCAGGCCAAGAAGCCGTCGATCCGCCAGGCGGTAACCGTCATGGCCCCATCGTTGGCGAGGTCCCGGGTAGCGAGTCTCTTCGATGTCAACCAGAGCGACATCGATTCTCAGATTTGGATGCGGAAAGACCTTGGTCAAGTGGACGAGATCGTGAAAGACTTCCCACGGTTGACCTCGCTTTGGACTTCGTCGGCGAGCCACGACCGGTCCGCCGTGTCGTGAGAGCCGAACGATGTGTTTTTCCACAACCACAGGCTTAACCAACAAGAGTGGATAAGACTGGACAAGTGCCTGAATCTTTTTGCGGATGGCCACCAACGGGCCTTGCTGGATTTCGATCAACCAGCCATGACTGACCGCATCCACGCGGAACCCGTCGATGACAATCTCGAGAGAACAATGTGGTCCGGCATAATAACGTTTCAGCTCCTGATGCAGTGAATGCTCCATGACATGTCCCTCCATGAAATAACCTTGGTTTTTCCCAATCATGGGTCGATGATTGATCTTTGCAAAACCGGGTGGGTTAACAAGCTTGCTGATGCTCAGGCGACGTGATCACTCGGCTCTGCAAACACCAACGGTTCCTCCAAAAAAACCGTTCCGTGCCGTGATGCCTTAGCCAACGAGAAACCCAAGACGCCTAGCCTTACGTCGGATTTGGCTCAATACCAAAATCACGGATTGTGAACAGAGATGCGAACGGATAGCCGCGTTCGACAAAGGCCTGAGAACCACCTTCCAGGCGATCGATGATACCGATCACCTGAGTCACATGCAAACCAAAGGCCTCTGCCCTTTCAATAGCCTTGAGGGCGGAACCGCCCGTCGTGATGACATCCTCAACAATCGCCACGCGATCCCCCGGTTCAACGGGTCCTTCGATGAACTGCTGCGTTCCGTGCCCTTTCGCTTCTTTACGAACCATGAAACCTCGAATCGGTGTTCCCCGGACTGCCGACATGGTCACGACGGCCGCTGTAATCGGATCGGCGCCGATCGCCATTCCCCCAACGGCGTCAGGGAGCTGACCGTTAAGCAAAATATCGAGAATCCCTTCGCCAACAAGTCGGGCGCCCTCTGGATCAAGGGTTATCTTGCGGCAATCCAGGTAATAGGTCGATGTCTTGCCCGAGGCTAGTGTGAATTGTCCGAAGCGCAGACCCTTTTGGAGGACGAGGTCTCGAAGAGCATCGCGATTGTACATGAAGAAGATCCCCCTGAAGACAATCGATTTTCATCTCACGCATTCGTATGATTTTGACATCTCGTCGTGACCGCGCAAAGGCCGAGTAAACTACTGACTTGCGCGGCTGTAATACGACGCCCTCGATTCTCCCCTCCCAAATCAATCACGGGGTGATGACCACACGAGAACCGATCGACAGTATGTCAAAAATGTCATCCATATCACGTGGTGCAAGAAAGATTGAGCCAGGGGCCTGTGGGTCTTGAAAACAACTCGGATCACGCGCGGCGTGGATTCCCAAACGTCCTTCAAGCCCCAACCATTTCGAACCCAGGGGATTGCGAGGATCATTTGCCTCAATGACCCCCTGGTCGCTGTAGTATCGGGGGTTGAGGGTCTTTTCGCTCACCTGGTAAACACCTTCACAGCCCTGGGCGTCACGGCCAATCCCGATCTGGAACCGCCCCGCATATCGTCCCTGAAGCATCAGCACGAGTTCACGCCTCTGAAGACGGACAATGGCTTCAAATGGTCCCCGGACCACTTTAAGCTGCATTCCCGGCGATAATTGATCCGGCTCCGCGATCCCATTGATCTTTGCCAACAGTTCCCAGGGGACATCGTATTTTTGAGCGATCTGAGGAAGCGTATCCCCGGGCTGAACCGTATAGGGCGCCTCGAGGACGTGTTGTCGAGAATAGACCACCGTTCCTGCTACCTGATCCAGGAGGTCGGTCAACTGGGCGTCTTCTTGAGCCGTCAAACGGGGATCAGCATACCAGGCCGACAAGACCTGGTGAACCTGGGCGAACTCGCCGCGATCAAGTTTCTGATAAGCCACTTCCAGAAAGGCAGCAAATTCCTGGCGAATCCCCGATGGTGTTGCCGTCGCGTTACGGCTCTCAGTCGGGTTGGTCCCTTTTCCAGACGGATCGGCAACCCCAGGTGTGGCTATTGGTCCGCTCGATGCTTCACTGATCCGTGGAGTGTTTGAACCAATGGTTCCTCCCGAAATCGCTGGACTGTTGAAGGACGAGCCGACGGCAGGCTGCGGTGGGATAACATCGAGAGCCGACGTTCTTTGCGTGAGTGGTGTCGAGGCCGCCAATTCGCTTCCGTTAGAAGACGGCATCGTGCTTTGTTGCGAGGGAAAATTTGGGATTGTGTTTAGCGATGCCGTTGGAACCTGGGCGTTAGGGGCAGAAGGTCCCGCAGCGGCCACGGTACCCGACGGTGTTTTTGCAAACTGTGTGTCGCTCTTGTTATCCGCGCCGGCGGGCAACTCGGGAATAGGGATGTTGACGTTTGTGGCGTCGGCGATGGGCTGCTTCTCACGATTCGCCGGATCGTTGGGAGGGGTTACCGGTGGATTGGTGACGGCCTTGTACCCAAGGTAGCCCACCACAAGGAGAACCACCAGGACACCAATGGTCTTAAGCGTTTCCATATCTGTCCTCCCTGACCCCGCAGGTAACGAGGTCCGATACCTGCTTAGTGATCCGGCTTTCTGCTAAGCCTACATGCGATCCACGGCATCTATTGTGACCGGGCGCGCCGGCGAAACAAGACGACCGCGCGTACACCAGGCCCCTCAATCCTAGAGGATGACGTGCATGATAAAGCGAAGTCGCATTTTCTCCAAGAGCATTTATCGAGATGCCCGATATGGTGCGGAATATACCACCCATATTGGGAGCAGATTCGATCACTCTCAAATTGGCTCTTTAACGGTCGGAGGCAGACGACCGCTGCGCCGCGGACTGGTCGGAGCAGGGAATGGCTCGTGTTCCGGCCTGGGATGTTTGTGGCATGAGAATCCCTCATGCCCCGTGGGTGATCCCCCGGAACATGAAAAAGGCGGCTACAACCAGGCAAGCACCAGCAATGGCATAATTCCAGTTGACGGGTTGCCTCATGTAAAACGTGGAAAAGACCGCGAAGACAACCATGGTGATGACTTCCTGCATGACTTTTAGCTCGGCAAGGCTGTAATACTGGCTGCCGATTCGATTGGCTGGAACTTGCAGGCAGTATTCCAGGAAAGCGACTGCCCAGCTAGCCACGATGGCTAGGAAAATGGGTGCGTTGCGAAGGTCCTTGAGATGACCATACCAGGCGTATGTCATGAAAACGTTAGAACCAATCAGCAGCAGAATTGGCAAGAATCTTCCCATAGGTGCGGTTTGTTGCTCCTCCGTACAATTGTCGGTATTAGTTTGAGGTCAACCCCGTAGCGAACAACTTAGCGCAGAAAGCCACCCTCAAGGCAGTTGCCGACAACCAGAAATTGCCCGAGGCCGAGAGGCATCGGTTATTAGGGGCAGAAAAGCCCTTGGTTGGAGGCAATGGAGATCAATCGGGTTAAATCGTATCCACGATTCGTGATTTTATCAAGAGTGTCTTCTGCGAGATTATTTACGCGTCTTCACAAGGGTTTGTGCCCGATTTGTTGGGGAGAAATCTACGGCAAAACCGGGTGGAACGACAATCTAACCGACGTTCGACCGTTTCAAAGAGTTGGGCTAAACTGAGTGCACAACACGGGATACCGACCTCTTGGGGTGCGGCGATTCACCACCGCTTCCTGTGGGAAAGCTTTAGCCTTCGCCGGTAGGGGCAATTCATGAATTGCCCCCAACTGATGGGGGGTGTGCCGGTAATCGCAATCGTGACAGATCGTTCTCCCGATTGTGGCGTCAGACTCTATGCCCACTGTCCACGGTCGAGTTAATCGTTTCTTAACGGTTTCTTAACAAATTCTTAATATTTCTGGTTTATGATGCGCAGGCGGCGTGCGGATGGCACGGTAATGGGAAGCTGGGTTGTTTCGTGCCGTGTCGCTGGGAGGGTTTATCTCGCTTTCACTCTGAGCGGAGCAATCGTTGAGGAGTCAGCCTTATGGTCGCGACCGAAAAAGTGTGCCGTTCTCTGCTGTTTAGCGCCGTGGTCGTCTGGTGTGTACCCGTTGTTGCCCAGGTTCAGGTCGATCCACAATTGCCCGATTACAAGCCGGTTCAAGGCATTTCGGGCAACCTGAAAAGCGTGGGGTCGGATACGATGAACAATTTGATGACCCTCTGGGCGGAAGGCTTTCGCCGGTTCTACCCCAATGTTCAGATTGAGATTGAAGGCAAGGGGTCATCAACAGCCCCGCCGGCCCTGATCGCTGGAACCGCCCAGTTTGGACCCATGAGTCGGGCCATGAAAAGTGCCGAGATTGATCAATTCGAAGCCCGGTATGGCTACAAGCCAACAGCTCTCGTCACGGCCATTGACATGCTGGCGGTGTATGTCAACAAAGATAACCCTTTGAAAGGGTTGACACTCCAGCAAGTGGACGCCATTTTCTCGAAAACGAGGCGGGGTGGATACCCTCAGGATATCCGCACCTGGGGCCAGCTTGGATTAACGGGTGTGTGGGCTCAGCAGCCAATCAGCCTTTACGGGCGTAACTCAGCTTCGGGAACCTACGGGTTTTTCAAGGAACACGCCCTGTTCGGCGGCGACTATAAAGACGAAGTGAAAGAACAGCCGGGCAGTTCATCCGTCGTGCAAGGGGTGGCCAGTGAGCGCTACGCGATCGGATACAGCGGGATTGGTTATAAGACGGCGGATGTCCGGGCCTTGCCCTTGGCGCCCGATGCGAATTCGCCTTTTGTGCCCGCAGAACCGGATCATGCTTATACAGGTGACTACCCTCTCGCAAGATTTCTGTATGTTTACGTCAACCACAAGCCAGGGACCGTGCTCGATCCCCTGCGAGCCGAGTTCATCAAATTTATCTTCAGCAAGCAAGGACAGGCCGAGGTCATCAAGGATGGGTATTTCCCAGTTCCGGCGGCCATTGCCAAAAAATCATTGGCCTCGGTGGGATTGTGATTCGAGTCTGCGATGACGACTGAGACGAATGGCGAGTTTGACAGGCTCGTATGCAGTCCTAACACATGAGAGACTCGAACTGTCAATGAGGTATCGGTCACCACCCATGTCCACGGTCCGTAAACGGAAGACCCCCCTGGGAACGAAGTTGGTCGATCGGGTCGCCGGTTGGGTCATCACATTTGGCGGAATTGGAACGATCTGCGCCGTAGCCGGTGTTTGTGTGTTTCTCGTCTGGGTGGTTCTGCCCCTCTTCAGACCAGCAAGATTGATCCGTGTCGATTTATCAGCGTTCAACAACGCGGTCACGAGGACTGTTTCTGGCAGCGGTCAATCGTCAGGGGTTGAAAGAAACGAGCTTTCCGAAAAGCCACTGGCGATTGGCGTGGACGATAGCATGACGGTCGTTTGGACCGTCAACGAAGATGGGACTCTGGTAGTTAAACGCCTTGCACAACAAGATGTTCTCCTCACAAAGTCCCTTAGCTCGCACGGAAAGCCACGCTCGGCCTCGGTGGACGTTCGATCAGGTTATGTTGCCTTTGGATATGACGATGGCCAGATTCAGTTCACGCGGATCAATGTTTCTGTAAGTGCCGTCGAAAAGGACCAGATTCCGCTGGAAATCCAGCAGCAACTTGCGCGAAGGGATTCCACACAGGTTCTCGATAACGACGGTGTGACCTGGTTTGTGCAGTCGGGGACCATTTATCGTCTGGATGTTCGAAATGAAGAAGAACCAGCTGTCACGGTGGGTGACCAAGCGGTGGAGAGGTTGGATTTCTCGCTCCGAGCGGAGACTCGCAATATCGCGGCCCTTACGACAGACGGAGTCCTGCACATTGGCAGGACGGAGAAGAAACTCAACTTTCTCACGGGCGAAGAAACAATCCAGTTCAAAGGGGGTGCGCTGAATCTTCAGGACCTGGGCATAGACACGTGGCCAGACTTTCTGCGAATCTCGGGAGTGGCAGATTGTACCTATTTGATCTGGCGAAATGGACGCGCGTTGCGTCTCGACACACGAGACCTTTCGAATCTCCGGCTTGCCGAAGAAGTGCCACTGCTCAGACCAGGAGAGGGTGAGGTCAACGCAGTGTCGTTTCTCATTGGTAAGATGACGTTGATTGTGGGAACCACAAGAGGGGCACTCTCCGCGTGGTTTCCCATTAAACCAGCCAGTGCGCAGACACCGGACGGCATCCATCTCGTGCAGGCCCATACTTATGAGCCAGAGGGTCGGGCCGTTCTGTCTCTCGGGATTTCTCAACGGAGTCGGCTGTTTGCTGCGCTCTTCGCCGACGGAACGGTTCGCGTTTATCACGCCACATCGGAGCAATTGGTGGCGGAAGGAACGTTCAGCGAGCTTCACCCGTCAAATGGGCAGGAGCCTGGGGTTGGCTCTGCCTCAGGAATTGCCATCGCCCCCAAAGACGATGGCATTGCCGTCTGGGCCGGAGGTCATGTTGGACTCTGGAAATTGGAAGCACCTCATGCGGGCGTCACGTGGCGATCTGTATTCGGTCGCGTTTGGTACGAGGGATACGAAAAGCCGGAGTATGTCTGGCAGTCTTCTGGCGGCACCGATGATTTCGAGCCGAAATACAGTTTGATTCCGTTGATTTTCGGAACTGTGAAGGCGACGGTATTTGCGATGTTGTTCGCCGTGCCCATTGCCTTTCTGACGGCGATTTATACGAGCGAGATTTTGCACCGTGACGTCCGTGCCTTTGTGAAGCCCACCATCGAATTGATGGCAGGTTTGCCAAGTGTTGTGCTTGGCTTTCTGGCCGCGCTCGTGTTTGCTCCATGGGTCGAAGCGCGACTCCCGCAAGTCTTATCACTGTTTTTTGTGGTTCCCTTTGCACTGCTGTTGGGAGGCCATCTGACGAACATTTGTCCCCAGGCGTGGCAGCGATTTATTCGTCACTACCGCGTGTGGTTCAGTCTTCTGGCAGCAGCGTGTGGCGTTGTGATGGCCCAATGGGTCGGGCCAATGATGGAGAGAGGGCTTTTCTCGGGAGACATAAAGGCATGGTTGGATGGTCGAACCGGACGCGGCGAAGCGGGCTGGGCCCTGGCTTTACTTCCCTTGACGGCGATCGCCATGGCCTGGCTTATGATCCGCTGGGTCGAACCCACGATTGAGGAATTACGGGGCGGAATCTCCCGCACGGCGTGGGCGATCTTGAAACTCGTCCTTTTCCTTGTGGGGACGTGTTGTGCCATTATTTTAGCCTGGGGAATCGGGTGGCTCTTGGTTTCTGGGTTGCACCTTGATCCGCGCGGGTTGTTCCTGGGGACATACATTCAACGGAACGCTTTCATTGTCGGATTCGTGATGGGTTTTGCCGTGATTCCCATCATCTACACGATTGCCGACGATGCCCTTGCGGCCGTTCCCGATCACCTTCGGGCAGCCTCGTTGGGTGCCGGAGCCACACCCTGGCAAACGGCGATTCGCATCATCATCCCGACGGCTATGAGCGGTTTGTTTTCGGCCTTTATGATTGGTCTCGGTCGTGCAGCGGGAGAGACGATGATCGTTCTCATGGCGGCGGGGAATACCCCCATCATGGACTGGAACGTCTTTAACGGCTTCCGGACTCTCTCGGCCAACATTGCTGTGGAGTTGCCGGAGGCCGTGCAATACAGCACTCATTACCGCATGCTGTTTCTGGCGGCGTTGTGTTTGTTCATCATTACCTTTGTGATCAATACGTTGGCTGAATTGGTGAGACTCAGATTTCGAAAGAAGGCCTATCAGCTTTGATTCGCTATATCCAAATCGGAACGACCGTTAAACAAGAATGGTAAGGACAATTCATGAATTGTCCCTCTCAGTGTGAGAATAATCCAAACGACCAATCTTGGTTTGATAAGGTCGCGATCGCACTGTGATGGGGAACGATGTACAAACCGTGGCTTTATGATTTTCGAAGCATGAAGTCTGCGGTCATTCGTTTCTAGAGACTTGTGAGCCAGATATGGCCCAGCGCGTTGCCGAACAACAGGAACAGGTTGAAGTAGGTCGAAGTGTCCGGCGGGATGGTCGCCAACGGTCCCAGGGTGGTTTGCTGTCGGCCTACGGGGAACCAGCCATCTGGCTGACGGGTGGGGCCTTGGTAATCTGTCTGGCCATGATCCTTGGGCTGCTTGGTTTGATCGTCATCAACGGTGTGAGGACGTTTTGGCCATCTCGGGTTGTCCTTCTGAAGCTCCAGGACGGACGTCAAGTCCTGGGGGAAATCACCCGCAGTGAATGGTATCGCCCCGATCCCACATTCTTGGAACATCTTCCTGAGGGTCAACGTGCTGTTTACTCGAAAGCGATGGCATCTCATCAAGGATGGGTCAAACGGGAATTGGTGCGAACGGGAAATTACGAGTTAACGAACGAGCATTTTCGCTGGGTTGTTTTGCCGGACATTGCGGGGGATGGTCGATCGTTCCCGGATTGGGCCATGGTGGTGGAGCGCGTCACGTGGGGACGTTTCTACGGGTTTCCCGTAAGCTTTATCGTGGCAGGGGATGTCAAAACCACAGATCCCCAGGAGATTTGGCAACTGTTTCGGGAATACCATCCCCAGGTCCGAAAGCGGTGGCAACGCATTCGAAAGCTGGAAACCCGGACACTGGGTGATATCAATCATGCGACGGAAGAATTGCGACTCCAATTGCGGGCCGTCGAACTTCGGGATGGTAAGACCTCCGCTGCCTATCAGGAACTGGCTCGGCAACTGTCGCCCCGGGAAGCTGAGCTTCAGAAAGAGTATGATTGTGTTCGTAAGGAGATCGAAAGCCTCCGTCAGGAAAATGAGCAATATATCGTGCGGTTGCGGACCGCCGATAACCAAGAAAAAGACCTTTGCCTTGCCGACATCGTCCGTGCCTATCCTGCTAACCAACTAACCCTTCTCGAACGGCTTGCCCTTTACGGAAGTCGCGTCTGGGAGTTCCTTTCCGACGAACCCCGGGAAGCTAACAGTGAGGGTGGGATCTTTCCTGCTATTTTCGGGACGGCCTTTTTGACGCTCCTCATGAGCTTGGCCGTTGTCCCCCTTGGGGTTATTGCTGCACTGTATTTGCGAGAATATGCCAGAGCCGGAATCGTGGTCAGCACAGTGCGGGTCGCCGTGAACAATCTTGCGGGGGTCCCCAGCATTGTTTTCGGCGTCTTTGGGTTGGGATTCTTATGTTACGTCGTGGGTGGAAGCATCGATCAGGTCTTCTTCAGTGCCAGATTGCCGAATCCGACATTTGGCACGGGAGGGATCCTGTGGGCGTCGCTGACGCTGGCTCTTCTGACGCTTCCCGTGGTGATTGTCGCAACCGAAGAGGCCCTTGCCGCCGTTCCGCGTTCCATGCGAGAAGGCTCTTATGCGTGTGGAGCGAGCAAGTGGCAGACGATCCGGCGGATCGTGCTTCCCCGGGCGATGCCGGGGGTTCTCACCGGGGCGATTTTGGCGATGGCACGAGGAGCGGGGGAGGTGGCCCCGCTCATGCTGGTGGGTGCCGTTAAACTGGCCCCTGAGTTGCCGCTTGATCACAGATTCCCTTATCTCCACCTACAACGGAGTTTCATGCATTTGGGCTTTCACATCTATGACCTGGGATTTCAAAGTCCCAACAGCGAAGCTGCAAAACCGATGGTCTTTTCCGCGACATTGCTCCTCATCATCCTCATTGCCGTCCTCAATCTGGGAGCAATGGTCCTGCGTTCACGACTGCGGGAAGGGATGCGGACAACGCATCTTTGATCCGAGGGCACCGGGTGAAATATAATGAACCGTCAAGTTTCAACGAACCGGAAAGAAAACGGAATGATTCGTGGTCAGATTGGAACGATCGCTGCGAGTTCTTGGAGGAGTCGGCGAAAACGTTCTCCGGAGATTTCTATGCCAACCGAGCGGCCCGATGAGAAATTGGGCGTTGCGAAGATACCAACTGAAGAGTCGCCTTTGCCATCGGGAGTGGCCTTGGGTACCCCCGTCCCCCTGGCCAGGGTCCTGTCGGCCGGGGCTTCACGCTTGGACGCGATCGCCCGTGGGGAATCGTTTGAGAGTGAGATTCATTCTGAGCTTCGCAACGAACGATCCATCCTTGATGTTGATCAGTTCAGCCTCTGGTATGGTTCCAAACAGGTCCTCTTTGATGTGTCCATGATTATTCCCCGAGGGAAAGTTACCGCGGTTATTGGGCCAAGCGGGTGCGGGAAGTCAACTCTCATTCGTTGCGTCAACCGCATGAACGATCTCATCGAGAACGTGCGAGTGCAGGGGGACATTCGTCTCGATGGGACTTCTGTCTTTGATCCAGCGGTGGATGTGACTGAGATTCGGAAACGAGCGGGCATGGTGTTTCAGAAGCCCAATCCGTTTCCCATGAGCATCTTTGAGAATGTCGTTTATCCGTTACGAATCCAGGGGATTCGCGATCGAACGGTCCTCGCTGAAGTCTGCGAACGAAGTTTACGAGCGGCGGTCCTCTGGGATGAAGTGAAAGACAATCTTCACCAGAATGCCATGCAGCTGTCAGGGGGACAACAACAGAGGTTGTGTATTGCTCGCGCATTGGCGGGCGACCCAGAGGTCCTCCTCCTCGATGAACCGTGCTCAGCCCTGGACCCAATCGCGACCAATAAGGTTGAGGACCTGATCCGTGAATTGGCAGGGCCTTACACGATCGTTATCGTCACTCATAATATGCAGCAGGCAGCTCGGATCAGTGACTACACAGCACTCCTCTACCTGGGACGATTGATCGAATACGGGCCAACCAAGGCAATATTCAGTGCTCCCCATTTGCCCGAAACCGAGGCCTACGTCACAGGACGTTTTGGCTGAGGGTTCCCGCCGGGTGGTTCAGACACTTTCGCGATCGGGGAAGCCAGAGTCCCAGGTTATGAGTCCTGCTTTGTTCTCAAGGATACGAGCGGCAGTTAGAATAGAGAGATGATAATCAATCGTCTTTGAAACAAATCGTTGAGGAGTTCGCCGCATGGCTCTGTTCGGATTAAATGGCCTTTCGTTCATCATATTGGCCCAAGAGAGTGCCGGAGCAAGCTCCTGGGCGCCGGGGTATTTGGTCGTCATTCTGGTCTTCCTGTTTATCATGCTGATCGCCTTGGCTCCCACTCGGCGGGCAGACAAACCAAGGCAATCCGAGTTTGCCGGGACGTCCTGGGGTAAAGTTGTTACGAGCGAAACGGAAAAGAAGAAAGAGCCGCAGGGGCCGCCGCCGGGTGTCTTCGCTCCCGGACAACTCTCGCAGCAAAGGAAACGGTAAGCGACAAGAATCACTTTCGCCGTCGGATCGCTTTCTCGCAGGATGCCAATTGCCGCTACCAATTATTCGCCTACTGATTGGGGCAATTCATGAACGGTCCGTCCGTTATTCGGACAACGCACACATCGGTGTCCTTAACGTGATTCAGTGCGAACAAATTGCGCGGCAATTAACAGCGAAGACGGACAAACGTGGTTTTTCCCAAAATCTCGATCTGTCAAACGTGACGTGTCGAGTTTTTCAGGAAGTCGTGGCCTGCCGTGGAGCCGGATTTGCGGTGGAATACTTGAGAAAATACGGTTGGGCAACCTGAATCCGCGGCGGATGGCAACTGAAGAACTCCGCGATGGTCGCCACAACAGACCGCTGTTCCTCGGTCGTTAGGCCAGGGAATATGGGCAATGCCAGAACCTCCCGGGATGCGGCGAACGTGGCAGGCAGATCGCTTGGAGCATATCCAAGGTCCTGGAAACAGGCTTGTTCATGAAGCCCCAGCGGATAATAGATTTCCGTGCCGATGCGGCGTTCCTGCAGATATGCTCGTAACGCGTCGCGCTGGCCATGCGGAATGCGAATCACAAATTGATTCCACACGTGCCGGCATGTGGGAGAAAGCCGCGGAAGGACGATGGTCCGATCGAATTTGAATTCCGCAAATAACTGATAGTAACGATCGGCGATCTGCTGTCTTTCGGCAATCCAGGCCTCAAGGCGAGTGAACTTGACCAGGAGTGTGGCTGCATGGAACGCATCCATGCGGCTATTGATTCCAATCCAGTGGTGATAATATCGGGGTTTCATGCCGTGGACACGCAACACGCGCAGCTTCTCCGCAAGCTCGGCATTGTGTGTCGTCAGCATTCCGGCATCACCCATGGCGCCCAGGTTCTTGGTGGGATAGAAACTGAAGCAACCAATGTCGCCCAGAGACCCGACACGGTGACCGTGGTATTCAGCGCCAATGGATTGCGCCGCGTCCTCGATGACGAAGATGCCATGTTGTTTGGCTAGATCGAGAATCGACTCCATTTCGGCAGCCTGCCCGAAAAGGTGGACAGGAATGATCGCTTTGGTATTTTTGTGAATCAGTCGGGCGATTTCGCGCGGGGAGATGTTATAAGTTAGGGGATCGATGTCGGCAAACACGGGTTTCGCGCCCAGCCGGACAACCGCGCTGGCGGTCGCAAAGAAAGTAAAGCTGGGAACGATGACCTCGTCGCCCGGACCAACACCCAATGCCATAAGGGCCAACAACAGGGCGTCGCTTCCAGAAGCGCAGGCGATCGCATGCTCGCAATGACAATACTGAGCCAGGGTTTGTTCCAAACGTTCTACCTCAGGACCCAGGACAAAGGCACCGGAATCGCACACCCGGGTCAGGGCCTCGACGATCTGGTCCCGCAATGGCTTTTGACTTCGAGCAAGGTCCAGAAACGGAACTGGAATGCAATCAGACTTGGCGACGAAACCCAAAGCTGTCGGTCCCTGACTTGGTTGCATAAAGAGATCCTTCCTTGGTCGCGAGCAGAGTGCCGATCCATCGTTAGGTCAAATGAATCTTTCTTAGCGTAAAGTGATTAAATGAATTTCGTCAAGATGAATTTTCCCCATAGGGGAAGGGAGCGGGGGCCAAGCTGGGGTGGTGTAGGGTTATGGGAATATCGTCGCTTGGATTGGCCTGGAACAGCCTGGAATACTCCAAGACCAAACAGTGTCCCTTGTTTGGCAGTCCTTTTCTGGGCGAGGAATTTGAACCGCCATGCAAATGCGAGGCTTATTTAACGTCTTCACGTGGCTCTTTCTCCCCTGGGTGTGTGCGTGCTTCGTCACGTTGACGGTGGCCCATTTCGCCCTTGTCTGGCGGGAGAAAGCCCACGAAACGCGACAAGCTCAAAGCTGGGGTTCATTTCTGCGGGACCTCATCGAACAGGAACTGGATTCCCAGGAAAGCATTGCTCATATCAAAGACAGCAAGCGTCTGATCACTCTTGGACGCGATCACCGACTCGATCTTGCCGTTTTCAGCTCGTCGGGCGAACATGTGCTTTCCGGTACCACAACTTCAGCCGCAATTCCCCCGGAAGCTCGAGCGGTCATAGATAGGGGACAGACCTTTGTCACATGGATCGGCGAACAACGCGCAGGCAGGCGCCGCCTGGTTGTTGTTTGGCCCAAGACCACAGAAACCGAACGCTGCCTGATTTGGGCATCGACCGATCTTCCCGTGACAGCGGAAGATGGCCAGATTTACAACCTTGTGGGTTGGGGTGTGATAAGCCTTTCTTTGGGCGTCCCTGTTGTGTGGGGATTGACATGGTGGTCGAGGCGTCGCCTGAATGCCATCAAGCGGTCGATCCTAGATGGGGTACCGCTCTTGAAAGAGTGGGATCTGCGGGAATGGCAATATCTGGCGCGAGATGTCGGCGATCATCTTGCCCAGCAGCGCCGTCAAATTGAGGTCTTGGAAAAGATCGCCTTCGAGCATCAGGCAGTCCTAGAGAATCTTTCGGATGGTCTGCTGTTCGTTACACTGGAGGGCCGCGTTGTCAAGCACAACCCATCGGCGGCCCACTTATTGCGATTGCCTACTGCATCTGCCGAGGGGTTCTCCGTCCGAGAATGTCTCCGCAGACCTGAGTTCTTGGCCTGGATGGACAGTTTGCTTTCGTTTAAGCAGCCAACCGTGCTGGCAATCCACAGTGACGACCCCGAACAGCATTTGGAAATTCGTGGTGCCGAACTCAAAGGACCTGGCGACCGTGCCCAGGGGTTCCTGCTTATCATTAGGGACATGACGCGGGCCTGGGCAGCCGACCGCGTCCGTCGCGATTTTGTGGCTAACGTCAGCCACGAGCTGCGGACGCCGCTGACTTCTATCAAAGGGTTTCTCGAAACCCTGCTCGATGGCGCCCTTGATGATCCACCCCAGGCCAGCAGGTTTGTGAGAATCATCCATGAGCAAACCGAACGTCTCGAAAGAATTGTCAACGATCTGTTGACATTAGCACGGTTAGAAAGCGAACACGAGCAGCCCATCACACGGGAATGTGTAGCAGTCAACGAACTTTTGACGGGTGCTGTGGAGGCCTGTCGATTTCAGGCCGACCAGCGCTCGATGCGGATCCGTTGCGTCGCCCCTGAAGACCTCATGATTAATGTCAATGGGCGGCTGCTGCAACAGGCCCTTGTCAACCTTCTCGACAATGCCGTGAAATACAGTGACCCCAATAAGGAAATCAGCGTGATCGTCCATCGGCAGGGCACAGAAATCATCTTTGAAGTCCAGGATCAGGGTTGGGGGATTGAAGCCCGGCATTTACCGCGGATCTTCGAACGCTTCTATCGGGTGGATCCTAGCCGTAGCCGCCAGTTGGGCGGAACGGGCCTGGGGCTGGCCATTGTCAAACATGTGGCGCAACTCCACGGTGGGCGCGTTACGGTGGCGAGCCGTGTGGGAGTGGGGACCATTTTCCGGATCCACCTTCCGGACCAGGTTATCGCAGAGGGAACACCGCGTGAATCTCCCTGACGAAACGAAGTGCCCAAGACCAATTAACCGGGAACGGGAAAATCCGCTTCGTCGGGGTTGTCTTCTGAGCTTTCCTCTTCACGGCCTTGGCTCGATCGGGTTTCCCACCAACCGGCAAGGGTCACACCCAGGAAGAGAACCCCTCCAATGATCCCCACAATGATCACGATATCCCGTAGGCCAATCCAAACGCCATGATATCGGATGTAATTTGCCTCCATCGCGAGCAACGGGGAGGGTTCACCAGTTCGAAGGGCCTTGAAGTAATGATAAGCCACAGCGGGTGGTAATGCGCGCAAATTGGGTAACCGAGGGCGCTGGGCGTATAGCACAACAAACCCTATAAGGGCCAATACGACCAGGGATCCACCAACCCATTGGAGGAGCCTTATCCATCCACCAAGTGGGGACATGGTGGGTTCGGCCTTAGCGTCCTCTTCTGAGGGGCCGGCCATCTGGGTTAGCTGCCGCAGGGACGGAACGGCAACTTCCCGTCCGCAAGGGCAGGTAACGGATGTGCCAGCTTGGTTGACCGTGACGGGGATTCGATTCCCACATTGGCATGGAATGTCGTAAGTTTTCATCTTAGAATAACCTGCGCGTACGACTCTGGGTTAGGATCGGGCTGTGACAATACCATAGCTTTTTTAGCACAAATCGCGTCCCAACGCTGTACCCAAAGGCAAAACTGTCGTAAATTAGTCTTGAAGAAAGGCCTGCGGCGGACTGGTGTGAAAACAACTGATGCTGTCAATATTCTTGTTGTCAGGGCCTTTCGGGGTTCTTCGATTACTCATATAGTGGTAATTGTACAACGTGCCTTGTGACCTGGAAAAAAGCTAAAGTGAAGAGAACCAGAAAGGTCTTCCGGTAGGCTTTAAGACCGGACAGACCCGACACGCGGGCGAAGGCTTGTGAAGATTGAATCAGGGAGAAATGTATGAGAACCGTGGGGCTCCTCGGCGGAAGGAGTAACACACGATGGACAACTTGCTCGGTGACAATCTGCGGCGGATCATGTCTCAACTCGGCTTGACCATCAACGAGGTCGCTGTACGGACGAAGCTCGATAAGCGGACAATTCGTGGCATTCTGGAAGGCACCAAGCGTCCCCATCCTAGAACGATCGGTCAATTGGCTGAAGGGCTGGGGGTCTCTGTTGACGAACTCTATATCGATCCCACCCGACTCCTTTATCGGCGGTTTGACCAGCAGACCAACCCCATTGTGGAAAAGGTTATTCAGGACCATCCTGACCTTTTCAGTGATTGGACCACCGCCGAGTTTGAGGAATTGTACAGCCGATTTGGAGTGGGCGGGGCGTTGACCGAAGAAGGCGTCCTGGATGCTGCGCGAAAGACGAATCGACGCCGTGATTTGCAGCACAAACTCGCTGTGTTGCTGGAAACCAGCCAGGCAGAATTGGTGGAGAATATCATTAATCTCTTTTACGAGAAAGTTCGCACTGGGTCTTCGGCCCCTATTCAGATTCCACAGTCACCCTTTTCTAATTGATAGGTCGTTGTCCCTGTAACCAACCGCCCTTACACAGCTCCACACCAGAATCGGCTGGATCGGAGAGTACCCCGATTGCCAGCGCTTGGCTTATTGGTAGGACCAATTCGTGAATTGCCCCTACAGTTTTCCCACGGTGGGCAATCCCATCCCCACGTAGAGTCACTGGCCGCCACTTCCTAAACGGCAAACATCCTCACTGAGGGCCATTTCTTACTAACGGAACATGTCCCACAGCTGCAATATCATCATTGCCTTGCCATGCCGTCGGCACCGCATCGCGTCCGAAGTGCCGAAATCCCCACTCGGTGACAGAAATCCCCCAGCGTTTCGTTGGGCTGTCGCTCCTCGGCATAAAGCCGTAAAACGGGCAGAAGAGTTTCAACAATTTTGTCCAGCGGAATTGTCTCCGCAAACGGTTCCCCCAGACGGTCGCCCAAGAGTCGTCCCCCAAGATAGATGCTGTACTTGTTGACCGTTCGTCCTACCAGGCCTATGTCAGCGTTATAAGGTCGTGCACAACCGTTGGGACACCCGGTCATACGGACCGTGAACCGTTCGTTGGCCAAACCGAGTCTAGCGACTTCGCGTTCCAGTTCATCAATCACCTTCGGGAGCACACGCTCGCTCTCCGTGACCGCCAAGGGACAGGTGGGAAATGCCACGCAGGCCATGGACCATCGCCGAACGTTTGAAATATCTTCATTCAAAGGAATACCATGGTTCCGCAGGACTTGATCGATCTCGCCGCGTGCCGATTCTGCCAGATCGCAGAAAAGAATGCTTTGATGTGGTGTGAAGCGGATCCCCGGTCGAAGCTGCTGGCAGATGACACGGAGAGCACTCTTCAAGCGAAAACCATCCCGGTCTGCGATGCGGCCGTTTTCCACGTTCAGGCCGTAGAAGAATCTCCCGTCTCCCTGTTCGAACCACCCGATGTGGTCATCAAAATCCGTTACACTCACGGCTAACGGGTCCGACAGCCGGTGGCCGAGGTACTGCTCCGTCATTTCTCGGAACCAGACCAGACCACGATCTGCAATGAGGTACTTGAGCCTGGCCCGTTTGCGATCCCCGCGTTCCCCGTAATCCCGCTGAACTTTCACCACAGCTTCCGCAACCGGTAGCACTTGATCGGGGTGGACAAAACAAAGGGGTTGCGCCAAGGCCGGGAACGTATTTTTGTTACTGGGAGTGACGCCCAGTCCACCGCCCAGCAAAACGTTAAATCCGGTTACCTCGCCGTCTACAGCAACGGCCAGGAAACCGAGGTCGTTTGTGTAAAGGTCAACGCAATTGTCCTCGGGAAGCCCCAAAGCGACCTTGAATTTCCGCGGCAAATACGTGTTCCCGTAGATCGGTTCCACCTCAACGACCTGGTCTGATTGAAGGGAAACCTGTTTTTTCTCCCCCGTGTCCTGGTCTGTTAACCAGATTTCGTGATACGCTGGCGTTCTCGGCAGTAAATGCCGGGTGAGTTGCTGCGCCAGGCTTTGAAGCTGTTCTCGGACGCGGTTATGTCGCAAAGGCGCCGGACAGCACATGACATTTCGGACAACATCCCCACAGGCTCCAAGTGTTGTTAGTTCCACCTCGTTGATCCGGCGGATGGTCTCTCGCAGATCGCTCTTGGGGATACCATGCAACTGAAGATCCTGCCGATCGGTGATCCGGGCCGTCCCGTTTCCGAACTCGTCGCATAGATCGAGTTGGGCCAGGAACTGCTCCGCAGTCAGGACACCCCCGGGGATCTTGACCCGCACCATCACGGAGTAAAGCTTGCCCCCACCTGTTGCCCGCTGGGCTTTTCGAGCGTCACGATCATCCTGCTGATAGGCCCCGTGGTGCTTGAGAATCTGGGTTGCAGGCTCGGAAAAGAACGTCTGGCCATTATCGACCTCGTCTGCGAGGGGGTCGCGAAGGTAACGACTGGCCTCTTTGAGTTTCTCGACTTGGCTGCGTTTTGGCTCCTGAGCATCATTTTCGGGCATGGTTCATTTCCTCTGGCCACGGGGAAGTTGATCTCCGAATAGTACATTACTATTGTAATCAGGATACTATACATCAAATTATACAGTCGTTATTGTCCCTTATCAAGTCGGTATTAAGGCTTTCGGTGGTCAACGGCGAGTGTGAGATCGATGGGGCGAGTCTGGTGGGGCCGTGGGGGAACCCACGTTATTTCTCAAGAGTTACGTTCCAGTACGCCTCGCTCACGAATCGAGTCCAGCTCTCAATTCGGATTTCCTTGGCCGCATAGACAGGTCGCCACTTGGGTCGAGTGGGACGGCGGCGCAACCGCATCCCGGCCTCCTCCGGCGTTCGATTCCCTTTTCGCCGGTTGCAATCCACACAGGCCAGGACGCAGTTCTCCCAGGTGGATTCTCCCCCCTTGGCCCGGGGGATCACATGATCAATCGTGAGTTGGTCGGGAGGGAATTGCTCGCCGCAATACTGGCAGGTGTTGTGGTCACGTTTGAAAAGATTCCGCCTGCTAAAGGGAACGCCGGAATAGGGAACCCGGTCAAACTCCCGCAGGGTGATGACCTCCGGGACTTTAAGACGGAACGAGACGCCCTGGATGAAGCTTTCGCCATCTGCTGGGGCCAATTGCGTCCAATCGGACCAGCTGTATGTGCTGAAATCTTCGGGATCGACAACCAGGGCTGTGCCCTGATAGACCATCACGAGCGCCCGGGCAACCGTGGCCACATGAATCGGTTGCCAATTACGATTAAGAACCAGCGTCGGCCGTTGAAGTACACCACTCGCCACGGCGGCACCTAATAAGCCGGGGGCCCTGAATGGCAATCGCCATTAGTAACGACCAGAGCATCACCCATGCCTGGGCGTCCATGGACTGCCAGAAGACAGATACCGGCGTTCACCCGGCCAACCCCACGTGAGCGGCCTCCCAGAGGCGTTCGCCGGTCGAATTCCGTCTCGGACCACACCTTTTTGCTTAGTTTACGACTGGTCGCTGGAAAAAACAACAATACCGTCAATTCCAACCCGGCAGCGACAGGAATTGCCGTTAACGACCAACCGGTGAGTGACCTCCTGATTAGGAAACCGTCTCCCTGCGCTCTCGGGGGACTGTCATTCTTGTGAAACCACTGCCTGTAGTGATATAGTGATATGTGGAGCAGTTGGCAATCTGCAATCTATCGGGCCTTCTTTTCGCTACGAAGTTTGTTGCCGTAGCAGAGGAAGAAACTTCCCGCGAACGATTTACAGGCAACGAAAAGGATCGCACAGGTTATGGCTGGTCACTCCCACTGGGCAAGTATCAAGCACAAGAAAGCGGCTATTGACGCCAAACGCGGCAAGATTTGGAGCAAGGTATCAAAGGCCATCATCGTTGCTGCCCGCATCGGCGGTGGCGATCCCAAGATGAACCCACGGCTTCGGCTGGCCATTGACGATGCCAAGGCCGTCGGAATGCCTAAAGACAATATCATGCGGGCGATCAAGCGGGGGACGGGCGAAATTGAAGGGGCCGCGTTGGAAGAGGTGACCTACGAAGGCTATGGGCCGGGTGGAGTCGCCATCATGTGCGACGTCCTGACGGATAACCGCAACCGCACGGCCGCGGAGATCCGAAAATGCTTCGAGCTTCATAACGGCAAACTTGGAGGGGCTGGATGCGTTGCCTGGATGTTTGAAACCAAAGGATTGTTTCTTGTTCCTGCTGATCAGGTCAGTGAAGAGAAATTGATGGAAGTGGCCCTGGAAGCGGGAGCCGAGGACATTAAACAGGTGGGGGATAAGTTTGAGATCACCTGCGATCCGGCGAAATTTTCCGACGTCAGTGAAGCGCTTGACCAGGCAAGTATCCCTTGCGATTCCCGCGAGGTGACACGCATCCCCAAGGATTACGTTGATCTCGACGTTGAAACGGCCCGCAAGGTTCTCAAGCTGATGGAAGAGCTAGACGAACACGAGGATGTGCAGAACGTTTCGTCGAATTTTAATATTCCCGACGAGGTCATGGCGGAGCTTTCGCGCTCTTAGTCGAAACTGGACAAGGGGAACGGAACGGCTCGAGGGGGAAACCGGTGTCACGAATTGTCCGATTTTCGATTTCGCTGGAACAGGAACTCTTAAAGAAATTTCAGCGCTTTTGTCGGGAGGAACGTTTTGCCACGCGGAGTGAGGCTATTCGGCAACTGATTCACGACTCGCTTGCCCGCAGGGCCTGGGTCGAAGATGCGGAAGATGTCGCCGGGACTCTGACGCTCGTTTATGATCACCATCGCTCGCAGCTTCGGGATCAGTTGATGAAGCTCCAGCATGATCACACGCAGTTGATCGTCTCGACTCTTCACGCCCATTTGACAGCCCACCTGTGCCTGGAAGTCATTGTCCTCAGAGGTCCTGCCAAACAGCTGCGGGAGATTGCCGCCCGATTGCGCGGACTAAAAGGCGTCCATAAAGGCGAACTGGTCATCGCCGCTGTCCCGCAGGAAACGCATTCCTGAGGACGCTGGGGTAGCAAATCTCTCCAGTAAACTCACCGTCTTTGAAAGCGGCATTGTCTGCACTGTTGACATGACATGCCGTCTTGACGGTGAAACAGTCACGGGGCAAAGTGAAGTGATTCTGACCGTGAATTTGGTAGAGACAAACTTGTGCTCAGGAAAGCACGAGCAAGAGCATCCGTCATTTAACCAAACGAGATAGGGTTTGAGGTGCAACCATGCTTCGCGGTAATGCCATCGTAGGTCAGAGTGGGGGTCCCACATCTGTCATTAACGCGAGTTTGTGCGGGGTGATCGAGGGCTGCCGAGCGTCCTCGCAGATTGAACGATGCCTGGGCATGCGATTTGGAATCCAGGGCTTTATGGAAAGCGACATCATCGATCTGGGACAGGAATCGCCGGAAACAATCGAGCGACTCAAGACGACGCCCAGTTCCGCCCTGGGAAGTTGCCGGTACAAATTGCGGGATGACGATTTCCCCAAGCTTTTGGAACAACTTCAGCGGTACAACATTCGCTATGTCTTCCTCATCGGCGGCAACGACACCATGGATACCATCCACCGGCTTGAGGACTTCTGCCGAAAAGCCAATTATCCAATGCTGGGTGTCGGTATCCCGAAAACGGTCGATAACGACCTGTTTGGGACCGACCATACGCCAGGTTATGGGAGTGCCGCGCGGTATGTAGCAATTTCTGTCCGACAGGCCGGAATGCTGGCCCGTGACATGAAGCGCGTGGATCAATTCGTGGTCTTTCAGACCGTGGGACGTTCGGCCGGATGGCTGGCAGCGGCTGCGGCTCTTGCGCGATCTGCCGAGGATGATGCCCCTCACCTGATTCTTGTCCCGGAACGGCCCTTCGACCGCGACAAATTCCTGGCTGCGGTGAAACAATGCTACGACAAGTACGGTTGGTGCAGCATTGTTTGCGGTGAGGGGATCACCTACGCAGATGGGACCCCGGTCAGTGCGGCGCAGGTGACCGACCAATTTTCGAATGTCGAGTTCGGCGCCATGGGTGGAACCAGCGCTGCGATGATGCTTCATCGCATGATTAGCAAGACGTTCGGTTGGCGAGGCGAGTTCCAGGTCTGCGAATCGCTTCAGATGTGCGCTGCCGATCGGGTCAGCCAAACCGACCTCGAGGAAGCCTACGCCTGTGGCCGCGAGGCTGTCCGACTGGCCAATGAGGGAGTCAGCGGTATGATGGTCTCCATCCAGCGGGAATCAACCTCGCCCTACCGATACCGTCTGGGAACAGTACCGCTCGCGGAAGTGGCCATCAAAGCCAAGCCCATGCCTGATGAATTCATTGATGACAAGAATCTGTATGTCACGGAGGCCTTTCTGGAATATGCCCGTCCCTTGGTCGGACCATTACCGGAATATGTTCGTTTGAAAGGGCATCAAGTGACGTGAGGTTCACAGGGGAAACGCACTGGCGATTCATTCGGGAAATCATTTCACCCAGGTGAGGTCAAAGATGGAATTGCAACTCATTCGCAAAGAGCAGGCCCGTCCGCCATTCTTCGTGGGAGTTGATTTGGGGGGCACGAATATGAAGGCTGGTGTTACGGATGATCGGGGGGCAGTCCTCTGGATTGGTCAGGAGCCGACGCTGGTCGAAAAGGGACCGGAGGACGGGGCGAAGCGGATCGCCGGGTTGATTCATCGGGCGATTCGAGAGGTCGGCCTGCAACCTCAAGATATTGCGGGCGTGGGGCTTGGATCCCCTGGAACGATGGATATCCCCGGGGGCCGCCTTGTCGTCCCCGCGAATCTCAAGGGCTGGGAATACTTTCCCATTCGAGACCGCGTCAGCGAACACGCCGGCATGCCGATCACATTTGCCAATGATGCAACGGCAGCGGCCTTTGGCGAAAAATGGGTAGGAGCCGGTCAGCGGTTCCACAGTATGATCTTGCTTACGCTGGGGACAGGCATTGGCTGTGGCATCATCGTGGGTGATTTACTCTTGGATGGTGAACACAGTCACGGCGGCGAATACGGACATACGGTCATCGATTGTCGTCCTGATGCCCGAAGTTGTTCCTGCGGACGCCGCGGGCACTTTGAGGCTTACGCCAGTGCCACGGCTGTCACAAAGCGGGCCGAAGAGGCCCTCGCCGCGGGTCGCGTCAGCATGTTGACGCGCCGCCTCAAGGAAGGCGCCAAACTGGAACCCAAATTGATCGCGGAAATGGCCGAAGCGGGCGATGAGCTTTCTCGGCAGTTGATTCTCGAAACCGCCGAGTACCTTGGCATCGGCATCGTCAATTTGATGCACACCATTGATCCGAACGGTATCCTGATCGGTGGCGCGATGACATTCGGTGGAAAGGAAAGCCGCATTGGCCGCGTCTTTCTCGAACGTGTCAAACAGGAAGTCTTTCTGCGAGCCTACCCGGCTGTGGGGGACACGACAGAAATCGACTTTGCCACACTCGGCGGAAATGCGGGTTTCATTGGCGCCGCGGGAATCGCACGACTGGAGAAAAAGAAAAATCAAACGGCATCAGGGAAATAACGGCCCTGGGGATTCATCCGTTCTCAACCCCTCCCAAAACCATGAGCATTGATCTTATTCGCCAGGAAATAGCCACAGAGGCCCACCTGATTGTGGTGAAGGTCGGAACGCGCGTCGTGACCCATCCTGATGGCCGACTCAACGAGCAGCGCATCGAACAATTGGCCGAGGAAATCCACTGTGTCCGGCAAAGCGGACGAAAAGTTGTCTTGGTCAGTTCGGGGGCGGTCGGGGCCGGGGTGGGCCGTTTGGGACTTCCCGGACGTCCTGCGGATTTGGCCGAACTCCAGGCCGTCGCTGCCATTGGGCAGAGCCTGTTAGTGGAGGCCTACGACCAGACATTCCGCCGATATAACGATGTCGCAGCCCAAATCTTGCTGACTGCCGACGTGATTGAAAACCGAACGAGTTATCTCAATGCCCGGAATACTCTCCTGGCGCTGCTCAATCGTTTTGATGCCGTTCCGATCATCAACGAAAATGATACGGTGGCGGTTGAAGAATTGCGCATGACCTTCGGTGACAATGATCGCCTGGCAGCCCTTGTTACGAATTTGCTTCAGGCTCAGCTTCTTGTGCTCCTGTCGGATGTCGAAGGGCTATTCTCGGGTGATCCTCGGGATCCCAAGTCCGAGCTGATTCCCCTAGTTCGGAAAATCGACGATTCGATTTTCGAGTTGGTCCGAGACAAGAAAACGGGCTTGAGCAAAGGTGGCATGGAAAGCAAACTCCGCGCGGCACAACTGGTGACGACGGGCGGAGGAAATGTGATTATTGCGTCCGGGAAAGGACCGGGAGCACTCAAGAAGATCATTGCCGGGGAACCCGTGGGTACGCTGTTCTTCGCCAAAGGTGCCACCGTGACGGCGCGAAAACGCTGGTTTGGGTTGAGTATCCAGCCGCGTGGGCAATTGATTGTCGATGCCGGCGCCCGGGATGCGATCGAGAAACGTGGCAAGAGCCTTTTGCCCATCGGCGTCGTCGATGTTGTTGGGCAGTTCCAAAAAGGTGATTTGGTCGCCTTACGCGATCCTGACGGATGCGAATTTGCCAAAGGGCTGTCCAATTATTCGGCAGAGGATGTTCGGCGAATCAAAGGCTTGCGAACCCGCCAAATTGCCCAGGTCCTAGGTTGGTTACCGTACGAAGAAGTCATCCATCGGGATAACCTGCTCGTCACTCGTCCTTGAGCGTTTTTGAACACGACGTCTTTGACGGAGGGATGAACCATTGAACCCGTTGGATTGAATCCCACTAGGTTCGTAATTGCAGCGGAATTAAAGTGGCGGTACCGGATCGACCAGCGCTGGTATCAACGTCATGACATTGGTTAAAATAAAATTGGAAAATATGTGACCGCAGTGATTTTTGGTCAGTCATTACGCGACGCGATTCATTGGGATCGGTACGGTGAGGGCTTGATGTCCAAGATCACGTTTTTGGTGAATGCCCAACACGACTGATTACCATTTCCGGAACGGAGAATTTGAGGCGGAGTGTCATGGCAATGGATGAAAAGCTGCCGAATTCCGGCCAGTCGGAACCCCCGGCTCCTCAGGATAGGACAAACGAGCCAGACAAATCCCCGGTTGAAAAGAGCGTCACACCAGCGGCAGACAAGCGGACATCGCGAGGGGAGAATGTGACCTCTCCGACTGCCGGTCAGGAAAAGACGCTAACCACGCGCAAGACAGCCAAGACGGTCAAGTCCGACAGGGCGACAGGACAGTCGAGCCAAACAGCGCCGCAACAGTCTAGAGATCAGACGGTCCCCCAGGAGGGCATCAAGGTTGAAGAGGAACGCCGTCGTTCCGGGGTGACGACGTTGCTCATGGAAATCCTGCACTGGATGCCGAGCTGGTTCGTGAGCATGGTCGTCCACGCAGTGGCACTCCTTGTCATGGCCATGATCACGATCCCCGGGGCTGTTCAGGACGCCGTTCAACAACTCGTGGTTGCGCCCGGGCAGAACGAACAGTTGGAAGAAATCGAAGAGCTGCTGACGGAACCACCTGAGGACATCAATCTGGCAACGGACCTTTCGCCGGTCGAGGTCTCCAGCAATGTGGAAAGCTCGCAGGATATTTCGCCGTTTAACGACGAAACAGCGGCCATGGCCTCGTTTGAGTTAGACCCTATTGGTTTGGAACATGCCCCCCAGACAGACCTTTTGGCTTCAGTTGGGGCCTTGTCGGGCGACGCCTTTTCAGGCCGTGGATCGGGAAAGGAGCGAATGGTTCGCACCGTCGGCGGAAGTGAAGGAAGCGAACGGGCAGTGGCCCTGGCCCTGAAATGGCTCGCCGATCATCAAATGCCCGACGGTGGTTGGAGTTTTGAACACCAGAAGGCCGGCGGATGCAACGGTCAATGTCGCAATCCGGGCAATCTTGCCGATGCAAGGGCTGCCGCAACGGCCCTGGCTCTTCTTCCCTTCCTCGGTGCAGGCCAGACCCATCGCGAGGGCCAGTACGCCAAGAATGTTCGTGCGGGATTGTATTATTTGATCACCAACCGGATGAAGATTTCACCAGAAGGCGGGAGCTTCCTTGAAAATGGCGGAAATATGTACTCCCATGGACTGGCTGCGATCGTGTTGTGCGAGGCCTATGGGATGACCCATGACAAAGTCCTGGCAGCGCCTGCCCAACAAGCGATGAATTTCATCTGTAACGCGCAAGACCCCGTTGGCGGAGGTTGGCGATATCAACCACGTCAGAAAGGCGACACCTCGGTCGTCGGTTGGCAGCTTATGGCCCTTAAGAGCGGTGCGATGAGCTACCTCCAGGTCCCCAAAGTGACGATCCAGAAGGCCCAGGCGTTTCTTGATTCCGTCCAGGCTAATGACGGCGCAACATACGGTTACCTTGATCCCGGCAATGGTCCCGGCACAACAGCGGTTGGTCTCCTTTGCCGCATGTACTTAGGTTGGGACAAAAACCATCCCGGTCTCCAGAAGGGAATCGAGCAGCTCAGCAAATGGGGGCCGTCAACCAATAACAGTGGACCGGGCAAGAATAACTTTTACTACAACTATTATGCAACACAGGTCATGCGACATTGGGAAGGGGAAGAATGGAAAAAATGGAATAGCGTGATGCGGGATTATCTCGTCAATACGCAGGCGCAAAAAGGTCACGAAACGGGAAGTTGGTTCTTTGAGGACAGTGGGGATCACGGCAAGGAACGAGGTGGTCGCCTCTATTTCACATCCCTGGCAACGCTTATCCTCGAGGTGTACTACCGCCATATGCCCCTCTATCGTAAACAGGCAACGGCCGAGAACTTTCCGCTCGATTGAGGAAACCCTCGTCATGTGTTGCTCTTGGCAGCTTCGGGTTCCTTGACAGCAAAAGGTCTTGTTTGTACATTTGTGCACGGGGCCAGTTGGTAGCCAAAGCCTCATTGGGCAAGCGCCGTTTGGTCGGAAAGGAAGGATCAGTTTATGTCCACACTCTCTTCTCTCACCCCGCGACAGCGCCAAATCCTCGATTTCATCCGCAGTTGGATTGATGATCTCGGATACGCTCCCACAGTCCGTGATATTGGACGACATTTTGGAATCCGCTCGCCCAACGGCGTCAGGGGGCATCTGAAGGCCCTCGAAGCAAAAGGCATGATCGAGCGCGATCCGCGTCGGTCAAGGGCTTTGCGATTGACGCCTGCCGCTCGGGGCAAGCTGTCGCGCCCCACAAAGGGATTCGTCCTCCCGCTGGTTGGGCGAATCGCCGCCGGTCAGCTTCACGAGGCGATTGAAAATGCCGAGACGTTCGATTTTCAGGGCCTTTTCAGCAACAAGAACGGCGAACATTTTGTCCTCCGCGTTCATGGCGACTCTATGATTGAGGCCCAAATCGCCGACGGCGATTTCGTGATCGTTCGTCGCCAGGAAACGGCGTCCCCGGGAAGCATCGTCGTTGCCCTGACAGATGAGAACGAGGCCACACTCAAGTACTGGTATCCCACAAAGCGGGGTGCGAAACTGGTTCCCGCTAACAAGCGGATGGCCCCGATCTTTGTGAAAAACGCGCAGGTTCTGGGCGTTGTGGTCGGCGTTGTCCGAAAGCTCTCTTGATGGGCGCATGAGAAGTGCAAAAGTCGCAGATTTTCACCCGCACGTGCGACCTTATCGGGGGCTGACCGTTACGATTCCCCGCACACACGCGCGCACATTTTCTGAGTGACTCTGCGACAGGGGGCTATCGCATAGAGGCCTGTCGGAATCAGTGTTTGAAATGGCGGCGACCGGTGAAGATCATCGGTAAGCCATACTTATTGCAGGCGGCGATCACTTCTTCGTCACGGACAGAGCCGCCCGGCTGGATCACGGCACGAATACCCGCCTGAACAGCATGTTCGATGGAATCCGGAAAGGGGAAGAATGCGTCCGAAGCGAGGACGCTTCCCTGGGCACGGTCCTGCGCCTTTCGAATGGCAATCTCCACGGAATCGACCCGGCTCATCTGTCCTGCTCCAACGCCGACGAGCATCCCATTCCTGGCAAGAACAATCGCGTTGGATTTGACGAATCGCACCATCGCCCAGCCGAACCGCAAATCTGGAAAAAGGCTCTCCTCTGGCCTGGTCTGTGTCACGACCTGATATTGGCTTTCATCGTCTGGCAGATTATCGGCTTCCTGAACGAGGAGGCCGCCCGTCAGGTGACGATACGACCACCTTTGCCGCTCTGTCCCAAGAGCTCCCACTTCGAGTAAGCGAACGTTCTTTTTCCATTTTGGCTTGGTTGTCAGGATCTCGAACGCGGCAGAATCGAAACCGGGGGCGATGATGGCCTCAATGAACAGGCCTGGCTCGGAAAGAACTTCCGCCGTTTCAGCATCGACAGTGCGATTCATCCCGAGGATCGATCCAAAGGCACTCACGGGATCGCCGGCCAGGGCATTCCGGGTTGCCTCTGCAAGGGTTGCAGCGATGGCCGCTCCACACGGGTTGTTGTGTTTAATGACCACTACGGCAGGTTCCTGGAAATGCCGCACAATCTCGAGCGCCGAATCGAGGTCGAGCAAATTGTTGTAGGAGAGTTCCTTGCCATGCAACGGCCGCGCGGTCATCACCGAAGGTCCGCGCACCTCCGGCGCGCGATACGCCGCCGCTTGTTGGTGGGGATTCTCTCCATAACGAAGAGGCATCCACCGCTCGAACGTGAAGAACAACCGAGATGGAAAAGGTCCCTCCTCAACCCGTTGAGCAAACCACGTAGCGATCGCCTGATCATACTCGGCTGTGTGGGCAAAGGCCGCAGCTGCTAATTGCCGTCGTAGTGCCAGAGACGTACCTCCTTGCTCACGAAGCTCTTTCAGGACCGCATCATACTGGGCGGGACTTGTCACAATGGCCACAAATGCGTGATTCTTGGCCGCCGCTCGAACAAGCGACGGGCCGCCGATATCGATGTTCTCAATGGCATCTGCCTCGGTGCAATCCGGCTTTGCGACTGTCTGCCGAAACGGATACAAATTTACCACCACCAGATCGAAGGGTAAGATCTGATGGTTTTCCATGGCCTGAACGTCTTCCGCATGATCGCGCCGCCCGAGAATACCCCCAAAAACCTTGGGGTGGAGTGTCTTGACCCGGCCGTCCATCATTTCGGGAAAACCCGTATAGTCAGCCACGTCTTTGACTTTGATCCCGTGGTCTTCCAAGAAGCGCCGGGTGCCGCCCGTACTGAAAATCTCCACACCGAGAGCAGAAAGAGCCTGGGCAAAATCGCCCAGTCCTGACTTGTCGCTGACACTGATTAACGCCCGCTGGGGTTTCACAATCATCGACGTTCACTCCGCGCACAACCAAGAACCCAGTCAAATGAGGAGCCAAGAACGCCATTTTACGACTTTCTTGCCGGGCGCGGAATGAAGGAGGGCGCGTATTTTCGATGATGGTTCACTTCATATGCTGGCTCAACATCCCTCGGTAGAGCAGAATTGCCACCAGCGTCTTCGCGTCGCGGATGGTTCCCTTATCAATTGCCGCCAAGGCTTCATCGAACGGCAGAATACACGGCTCCAGACGTTCATCAGGAGCCAGTCGCGGCTGGCCAGGCTCGAGGAGCCGGGCGAGAAACAGCGTCATTTTCTCATCGGCGATTCCGGGCGACGTATAGAACTCGCAAAGCTGCCGCCAGATGCGGGCACGGTAGCCGGTCTCCTCTTCCAATTCCCGGATTGCCGTTGCCTGAGGAGATTCGCCGGGTTCGCGCGTGCCAGCCGGGATCTCGAGGAGTTCTTCCTCAATGCTCACGCGATAGTTCCTGACAAAGACGATGCGACCATCGTCCAGCACGGGCAGAATGGCCACCGCCCCGGGATGCTGGATGACGTATCGAATCGGTTGAGGACTATTGGGGACCTCTTTCCGGACAATCTGAAACTTGGGGGCTTGAAACACGACCTCCGAAGGGAATGCGTCCATGGCAGCCTTTCCCGTCAACGTTCAGTCATCATTCTGGTGACAAAACCTGTGTGAGTCACGCGAATCAGGCGAACTCTGTTATTGATCGACCTTCCGGCGAAACGGAATCTTCCTGTTAAGAAACACCAATGAAAAAGGCGCCGCGATGTTAGCGCGGCGCCAGGGCACCACCTCTCTGTTGCGGTGCTGTCCGGGTCATTGAAGCACCGCATTCGTCCTGGAGAGTCAGAAGCTGAAGATGGCGTCAATTCCCACGGTCAGCTGGTGATCCTTCGACCCACCGTCAAAGGGCAGCCCGGTCGGACCGGCCAGACCATCGTACCAATCGTAACGGATTTCCGGTCGGACTGTCCAATTGCCATTCGGGCGCCAGTTCAAGCCCCATGTGATTTCGTAGAAATCGCCGGCGAATCCACGACCGTCCCACGCGCGAACACCCGGGATATTGCCTGGCCCTGCGATCCGGACCCCGTCATCATCACGCATCCATTCCACGCGCATCCCGGCTGTCCAGCATGGGTTGATTGTGTAAAGGAAGTATTGATTGATGCCATACCATTCAGCATCCCCACCATTTCTTAGGACGTTGTTTTCGGTCCCCAGATTATGGACCAGGACATACTTAAACCGCTTATTCACCTGGTACTGGCCAACAAAGCTATAGACAAAACGGTCTCGGTCACCGGCGTCGCCCTGAGGACCAGCGGACACGGCATAGGCCAGTGTCAGCCGTTCGTTCCAGGACTTCCATTTCACCCCGCCCATGAAATCCAGTTCGTCGTTGTTGTCTTCAAACTGCATCCAGCCCCGATGGAAACCACCTTGAATCGAGAACTGATCCGTCAACTTGTAATCCGCGAGGACGCCCGTTACCAACTGTGGCACGGTGTAACCGTAGGAATACGAGTGGCTGTAGAACGGGTTCATTGGCGCCGGAACAGCTTCGTAATCCAGGATCCCGGCAAAGTGGCCCAGCTTGACAGAAAGTCGATTGTAGGCCAATTCCAGGTAAAACTGGGGGATGACCATCCCGTAGGTTTGGTAATCAAATCCGTTGATTCGGTCTTCAAGGCCATGATTGATACCAAACCGCCAATCGGTGCCGTACATGATGTCCACGTGGCCGCCCCAGGCGAAACCGCACCCGCCGTTGTCAGCCGGGCGATCAAACCACAGCCAGAGTTGATTCATCTGGTATTCCGAGTCCAGATCATTGGTCGCCACGGGGCCGTTGAAATGGTCTGCCGGGTCCTGGGCGTTAAATGTCATTCCCTGTTCCAACCAACCTCCCATTCGGATTCCGAGGTTTTGCAGGAAGCAGGGCTGGGGGATTGTCCATCCGTCGGAATTGCGCGGTTGACAAACGCGTGAGACCCGTACACGCTCTTGGGTTGCAGCGGATTCCGTGGGAAGGGGCGCCGGCGCGTTTTGTTCCATTCCTGTCAGTGTTGGACCTCGCGATACGAAGGCGTCTGGAGTTGCCCAGTCCGAACCCGTAACCGGCAAGATCAGCCCCGGCGTTGTCGGTGTGTCTGTCACATAGGCAGGACTGCTGACCTCGTCTAACGGGGGAAGAGGGGGCAATTCTGGTAGTTCGTTTGTCCCGGCGGATGCAGCCCCCGCGAATATCAATGCTGTCGCAAGAGCACCCACAAATCGCTTGGTCATAGGAATGTCTCTCCGGGTCGAAGTGACTGGCGTTTGAAAAGCCGTGCGTCCTTATTCAAACCTGCAACCCCTGGTCCTCCTTACTGGGCAACCATTTCTCAGGGATTGCGCAGCGCGGAAATTGGCCGCCCATTCAAGGTTTCGGCAACGTCGGGTCGTTCCATTGTTGCCTTTCTTGCCTACGGTACAGAAAATAGGGGTTTTGTTTTGCGATCAGGTCTGCATATGACGGTCAGTGAAATTGGGTAATTTTGACGAATCGCCGCGTTCAATGGTTTTCTGGAAAAGACGTCGTGTCAGTGGGGTCTGGGGGATCGAAACGGGAGAGAATCTCATGATCGGCCTACACTTTCTTTCCATGATTGGATTCATGAGTGTCATCTGTTTTGGATTTGGTAGTGTCTTTGCTGAAGAGACGACGGCGCCACCGGAGGTTGTCATTCATCCGCAGGACAACGGAGCTGCGCTTACCAACCCCGACATGGGCTGGGTCCTGCACTATTACGATAATGTTCCTGCTCATTACGGGTCGCAACTTGAACCTTCTGACACAATGGACGACTTTCCCGGGCTGTCGGTCGTCTATTTGCGAATCCCGTGGTCATATTTGGAACCCCAGGAGGGCCAGTATTGCTGGTCTGTTCTGGACACACCGGCCCAGCGATGGATTGCGAAAGGGAAAAAGATTGCCCTCCGGATCAGTTGTTCTGAATCGTGGACCCGATATGCAACGCCGGAATGGGTCGAGAAGGCCGGGGCCAAAGGTCATAACTTCAAGCCGGGATCAGGTGTGACCGAAGACGGGCCTTATTGGGAACCTGACTATAATGATCCGGTTTTTCTGGAAAAGCTTGATCGCTTCCTTGCCGCCTTGGCAGCACGGTACGACGGAAATCCAGAAGTCGCTTTCATTGACGTCGGCTCCTTTGGCGTCTGGGGAGAAGGACATACGTTCGCCAGCACACGCATTCGTTACCCCGCCGAGACCGTGATCCGACACATCGAACTGCACCGTAAGCATTTCAAAAAAGCCCTCTTGGCCGCCAACGATGACTATGTGATGACCGAAAACGGAGAGCAGGCCATTGCCCATGCTCTGGAATCGGGCTTAACACTCCGCGATGATAGTATCCTTGTCCAGCGGCGACCGAAGTCTTATTTTCACGCCGAAATGGCTCAACCCTTCTGGCCCAAATGGCCCGTGGTTCTCGAGTCCGAGCATTACGGGCCGTCTCACGAGCGGGGAGCCTGGGAAGACGGGACGCTGTACCTTCGCGCCGTGTTGGAATACCATGCCAGCTACGCCTCGATCCACTGGTGGCCTCGAGAATTCCTGGAAGCAAACCGCGATTTGATCGCGAAGATCAATCGCTACCTCGGTTATCGGCTTGTGCCCACGGAAGTACGGTGGTCACGTCAAGTGCCGCTGGGGACACCTCTCCACTGGTCGGTCACAATCGAAAATCGCGGTGTCGCGCCGTGTTATGCTGGCGGATATCCGGCCCTGACGTTGAAAGATGAGAATAACGGAATCGTTGCGGTTTTGGTCAATCAGCAGGCCAACGTGAGGGATTTGAAAGTCCGTGATGTGACAATCCAGGGACCAAGTGCGACCAGCAACCCCGAGGACGACCTTGGTCCGCCAGTTCCAACCACTTGGACGACCCAGTCCTGCTTGCCATTCCAGATCAAGCCGGGTCGATACCAGGTCTTTCTTTCTGTGGGAACAATCACGGGAACACCCACCATAGCCCTGCCTCTGGCGGATGACGATGGGCAACGCCGATACCGCTTGGGTGAGATGGATGTGATCGACGGTCAACAATAGAAAAGGATTTGTATGGTCCATGTTGTGATCGCAGCGCGATCTCACAGGACGCCGGTTGCCGATCCCAATAATTTGGCGGCTGGTAGGGGAAGTTCATGAATTGCCCCTACCGTTGTTGCCATTACGTGCTTTAATCTCGTTGCAGAGTTGTTTGATTTGAGGGTATGTCTTCACGCGAATCGGAAAAAGATCATATGAGTCTGGAACTGATTTGGGCCCCCTGGCGGATGGCTTACATCGAGTCGTGCGATCAAAAGGGAGCGGAGACTGTCGAACCGTCGCGACTCCTGCCTGGGGCGGATCCGGGTTGTTTTCTCTGCCAGGCGGTTGCCGATCTAGGTCAACCCCAGCGGCTTGTTGTTTACCAGGATGAGTTGACCATCGTCGTGCTGAACCGATACCCCTACAACAATGGTCATCTCCTTGTTGCGCCGCGACGGCATGTTGGAGAGTTTCGCGATGTCACCCCGGCCGAGCACGCCGCCCTGATGCAGACGATCAATCGAATGCTAGGCCTTCTCAAGGAGGTGATGAACCCGGACGGGTTTAATGTGGGACTTAATCTGGGGCGGGTGGCGGGGGCGGGATTGCCTGGCCACCTCCACTGGCATATCGTCCCCCGCTGGAGCGGCGATACGAACTTTATGCCTGTTTTGGCAAATACCAAGGTCATCCCTCAGGCCCTGGAGGCCCTGTGGCAATTGCTTCGCGCGAAGACTGGCGTTTAGCTAACTTCACCAGTTTCGGGTGTCGAAACATTCCCGTCTGTAGGGGGGTGTCGTCTTGGAGGAATTGTCCCTGAATGCTATGTTTTGCCTAGAGACGACACCTTTGCTTCCCTTTCGATCGCATCTTATTCGCCAGGCGAATATCCCAGGGCATTGCGAGTTGCCAACTCGTGGCTCTGCCATCCGTCAGCACACAGGAGGCCGATGCGGACTATGAAGCTCCTTCAAGCCATCAACACGCTGCTGAGCACGATCGTTATCCTGATCATCTTGAGTCTTTTGGGAGGGGGAGTGTATCTGGGATACTCGCTATACGAATCCTCGCGATCCGCTCAGCAGGTCATGGAGCAAACGCTGGCGGAGAAAGAAACGGAATTGGCAAAGCTTTCTGCTCAACTCAAGGTCCGTGAAGAAGACCTTCAAAAGAAAGAAACGCAAATTACACAGCTTTCCGCCGACTTGACCTCAGCCCGGCTGGAACTGGAGAGAAAAGAGCGTGAGATTCAACGTCTGACGATGGCGATCCAACTGTTGAAAGTGGACCGCCGGGTGGCCTACCTGGACGTATTATCCCAGGAGAAGTCCGAGGATGGTCAGACGGTCAAAACAACGGTCCGGTTCGTTGAGGTGGACGAACAGAGTCGGCCTGTAGAAAAGCCTCGCACATTTGTGGTTCAGGGGGACAAGGTTTACGTGGACGCCCTGGTCGTCAAATTTGCAGACAAATATGTTGAGGAGGGCGATCCGCTGCGGGCCGCGTCGCTGTGCCTTTTCCAGCGGGTTTTCGGAAATGCTCAATCGCCCGATGATGGCGTCCGCATCGATCGGGAAAACGATCAACCGGCGGTTTACAAGACGGGCCAGGTCCGATCCGATTTCGAGCGGGAGTTGTGGTCTCAGTTCTGGGATTTTGCCCGCGATGAAGAAAAAGCTCGACAGGCCGGGGTTCGGGCCGCCCATGGTGAGGCCGTCTATGTCCTCGTTCAGCCGGGAACTCGTTACCGCCTGACGCTGCGGGCGTCGGACGGTCTGTCGATCACGCCTGCCGGTGCTATCCCCGATATTGGGACGGAAACACTGTAGGCTCGGCTGTGGTGGGACGTTGTTCCCTTCTGGACCGGGCAGGTGTGCAATCGGCAAGACCTGCCGGAAGACACGCGAAAGAAGCCGAATCTCTCTGTATTTCTGGCCCGTTGCCGCCAAACGTCCTCTGCGTCCCGTTATGTGTAGATTCCCCAGATTATCGCTTGTCCTTGCGCATTTAGCCTAAATCTACGATTTGCACATCGCTTGAATGCCGATCAGTTCCCCCCGCGGCAGGGGCATGAAATTTGCAAAGCGTTAGCGAAATAACCATTTCATCTAACGAGAGCCACAATGTCTTTGTCATGGAGGACCTCCTATGCAAATCCCGGCCACGTTTCTGCGCGGGTTACTTTCAGGCGTTACTGGTCAGACGACTCGTTCTGCGGAACAGACTGCTCAGACGAAGAGTGAGTCATCTGAGGATAAGACACTCAACGAAACCTTAAAAGCCCTTCTCGGCCAGTCGGGCACACCGTCCCTTTGGCAGGAGATCCTCAAGGACTATGATGTCACTCACATCACGCCCCGCCAGTTTTCGGAAATGCTTCAGCGGCTTCGCGAATCCGGCGTTATCGGCGAACAGGAGTACATGGACCTGACGCAAGTCCGTCGTGATCTCATGGAGGCCGGTATTGAGAATGACGAGCCTGTTGATCTTCTGGATTTCTACCAGAAGGTCATCCGCAAACTGCAACTCATGCAGTCCCTGGGGTCCGCCGAATCAACGGAAGACATTGAAATGGCGATGCAACGGGCAGAGAAAAACCTGGCGTGGTTGGAAAAGGTTTCGACCCTGCAACTTGAGGCGGGCACCGACACCTGGGCATAGAACCTTCGCGCCGGGCAGCAGCGGATATCAGCTTCTTGTAGCCGGCGCGTTTGCCGTCGTATAAAACCAAACGCGCAAAGCGTGTGGAGGGGATTACTCTTTATCGCTAAAACCAGGTGGTCAACTTTCCGGCCCCAATTTTTGCTGAATCTTTGCCCAGGTGTCTTTGAGGGTCACGGTTCGGTTAAAGACCAGTTTTTCCGGCGTAGAGTCCGGATCGACGCAGAAATAACCCAGGCGTTCAAACTGATAGCGGGAGCCCACAGCGGCCCCGGCCAGACTCCTTTCCAGCTTTGCGTTGGGAATGACTTCGAGCGAGTTTGGGTTCAGATTCGCCCGCCAGTCCAAGCCTTCGGGCACATCATCGGGGTCGGGCTTCGTGAACAGGTAATCATACAGGCGGACTTCGGCCTCAATGCAATCGGCGGCTGAGACCCAGTGGATCGTGGCCTTGACCTTTCGTCCATCAGGGGCGTTTCCGCCACGTGTTTCGGGGTCATAGGTGCAGTGAACTTCCACAATTTCCCCTGTTTGTGGGTCTTTCACCACGTTGGTACAGCGGACGAAATAACCCCAGCGAAGGCGAACCTCACGCCCCGGCGCCAAGCGATAGTACTTCGGGGGTGGGACCTCTCGAAAGTCGTCCTGCTCAATGTAAAGGACTTTCGAGAAGGGTACCTGGCGTGTCCCCATGGACGGATCCTCAGGATTGTTCACCGCCTCAAGATACTCGATTTGTCCCTCAGGATAATTGTCAATGACGAGTTTCAGGGGACGAAGCACTGCCATGACCCGTGGGGCGTGCTTGTTCAGGTCTTCACGAATGCAATGTTCCAATAGGCCGATGTCCACCACACCATCGTACTTCGAGACGCCGATCCTCTGGCAGAAATCACGAATGGCCGCGGGGGTGTAACCACGGCGGCGGAGACCGCAAATCGTTGGCATTCGGGGATCGTCCCAACCCCGGACAAAGCCTTCCTGCACAAGCTGGAGGAGTCGCCGTTTGCTCATCACTGTGTACGTCAGGTTCAAGCGTGCAAATTCGATCTGCCGGGGGGCAAAGATGCCCAATTCGCGAATGAACCAGTCGTACAGCGGACGATGAATCTCGAACTCCAGTGTGCAAATGGAATGGGTGATGCCTTCGATCGAATCAGACTGGCCGTGAGCCCAATCATATGTCGGATAAATACACCATTTATCACCCGTCCGATGATGCGTGGCCCGCATGATGCGGTACATCACGGGGTCGCGCATGTTGACGTTGGGATGGGCCATATCGATCTTGGCACGCAAGGTGCGCGAACCATCGGGAAACTCTCCCGCTCGCATGCGACGGAAAAGGTCCAAATTCTCCTCGACCGAGCGATTGCGATAGGGGCTTTCTCGCCCCGGCTCTGTCAATGTACCGCGGTATTCGCGGACCTCATCGGGTGAGAGATCACAGACGTAGGCCTTACCTTTTTTGATAAGCTCCTCCGCCCATTGATAAAGCTGTTCAAAGTAGTCGGAGGCGTAATAGCAGCGATCCTCCCAGTCGAACCCCAGCCAGCGAATATCCTCTTTGATGGCCTCGACGTATTCAACATCCTCTTTGGTTGGGTTTGTGTCGTCGAATCGTAAATTACACTTTCCACCAAACTCCTGAGCAATTCCGAAGTTGAGGCAGATCGACTTGGCGTGGCCGATATGCAGATATCCGTTCGGCTCCGGGGGAAACCGAGTGTGGACCCGATCGTACCTTCCGCTTCGGAGGTCCTCAATGATGGCTTCGCGGACGAAGTCCGTTCCCTGGGCGTTGCTCCCGCAGCAGGAAGCCTTCTCCGACGATTCGGTTCTGGTATCTTCAGGTTCACGCAAATCTTTTTGCCTGGATTCCGCCATCATCCGATTGCTCCTCACCTGATAGGACGGCACAACGCCATCTTTTCACGAATCCCGTTTTCGATCTGCTGCCGTGGTTGCCGTTTATGGCTGGGGTCCTGGGTGGCAAAACCGTTGTCGGGCCAGCCTCAATCGGCGGCACACTGTCTCTCGACCAAGAATTGCCAGGGTTTCAAAAAGCCCCAATCCTACGCTGCGGCCCGTCACAGCCACCCGCAGGGGGTGAATCACATCACCCAGTGCAATCCCCTGGGTCTCGACAAACCGGTGAATGGCCGCCTCGAGATGTTCGGCTGTGAATGATTCAACAGTCTCAAGAAATGACACCAAAGCGTCTAACCTCGGCCCTACCTCCGAACCCTGCAGTCGTTTCTGGACATCTTTGGGATCATAGGTTATTTCTTCGTCGCCGAGGAAAAACTCGGGATAATTGAGGATCTCACCGGCGACGCGCAGCCGCTCTCCCGCGGCAGTGACCACAGCGGCAATTCGTTGCCGCATCGGGCCAGTCATCTCTCCCGAAATCCATCCTGCCCGTTGGAGGTACGGAATGACCATGTTCACTTTCTCATCCAGCGGCAGGTCTTTCATGTGCCGCTGCTGAAACGCCATGAGCTTCTTCGGATCGAAACTCGCCGGTGCCTTGTTCACCCGATCCAGCGAAAACGCCTGGACCAATTGTTCCCTTGTAAAGAATTCCGTTCGATCATCAAGGGACCACCCGAGAAGGGCCAGATAATTGACGATCGCTTCCGGCAGAAAACCCACCACTTTGTAAAAATCGACAACCACCGGATTGAAAAGTTCGTTTACAGCCGAATAGTGGATCTTTTCTGCGATCTTCTGGCCCAGTTGCATGAGTTCGGCGAAATCGCGGTTTTTCAGATATTTATCCAATTTTCGTTTGCTCAATTTGACTTTACTTCCCGGTTCGGCAACCACCGGTAGATGGGCAAATTGTGGCGGCTCGTGACCTAACGCCCGCAAAATGAATACCTGCCGGGGCGTATTGGAAAGATGCTCCTCGGCCCGAATGACGTGGGTGATTCCGAAGGCGGCGTCGTCCGCGGCACTCGCCAGGTGGTAGAGGACCGTTCCGTCGGATCGCTGGATGACGTGATCTTGCTCCTGCGCCCAGTCGAACTCGACTTGGCCTCGGATAAGATCGTCAATCACCAGCTTGCCTTCCCGAGGCATTTTGAGCCGAACCACACCGGTGCGGCCTTGTGCTCGAAAACGGGCGGCATCTGCCTCGGTTTCTGCCATGAATTGCCGACTATAGACAAACGCGCGTTTCTCCTTCTGGGCGGTTTCGCGCTCGGCCTGGATTTCCTCGGGCGTTGCAAAATCCCAGTAGGCGTAACCCGCTTCCACAAGGCGACGAACAGCCTCCTGATAGATTGGAAGTCGCTGGGATTGAAAATACGGTTGGCACGGTCCGCCGACTTCTGGACCTTCATCCCATTCGATACCCAACCAGCGGAGACCATCCAGAATCGGCTTCAGGGCCTCTTCGACGTTCCGCTGTTGGTCCGTGTCATCAATTCGAAGAATAAATTGCCCCCCATGCCGGCGGGCAAAGAGCCAGCAGAACAGGGCCGTTCTTACGCCGCCGATATGAAGGTACCCCGTGGGACTTGGTGCAAATCGTGTACGAACTGTCATGAAGGGATCCGATCCGACACAATGCGATGATGCTCGAACAAAATGGCGAATTGCAGAAAAAACCTTACCTCTAGATGGGGGGCAATAACCCATCCGACGGGCGCATGCGACACCGTGCGAAGGCATAGGAGTCGAAAAAATCGAGTATATCGGCAAGGCTGTGTCTTTGCTACCGTAAATGGCACGCGGAGCCTGCCTTTGCGTGTCGGTTTTCAGTAACTCCACAGGTGCTCTGAACAGTCAAGAAAAGAAAACTACCGAAGGGGCAATTCATGAATTACCCCTACGAGTGGATGAATTGTTTCATATTCGCGACCAGAAGCCGATCTGCTTGTGACCCCAGTGTGGTTACGACAAAAGATAAGCAGATAGATAGGGCACGTGGGAGACGGTGAACTGCTGGAAGGCGCCTGACGATTCCGACCTAGTCCTGGTCCATATCGGGGGTATGGATTTCGACTTGGCCAAGGTGCTCTTCACTGCCGGGTGTTGTGAGGACCTTATAGAGACACCATGCCAGCAACCCTGTTGCCCCACCCACTGAAAGGAGCATCACAATCCAGCCACCGAGGGTCATATCGTCACCTCCTCCTGCGTGGCTTCAAGACGCCGCCAGTTTCTGACAGACTGGGCAATCAGAAAGGCAAAGAGAATGGCCACCGCAAGGATGAAAAAGACCATCCCGCCAACCACGGGATCGCTGAAAACCTGCTGGATTCGACCTGTCTCGCCCTTCGGCAAGGCAAAGAAGTTTTTGTACAACCACAGCCCAAAAACGGCCAAAAGGTAAAGCGGGGTCACGTACTTGATGATCGGTTTGAAGATACCGGGGATACGGATTTCCGCACCCCGCTGAAGTTCCTCCATGCCCTTTTCCACCCCAAAGACCCAGCCAAACAGGATGGTCTGGAATGTTGCCAGCAAGTAGATGGCGAACGTTGCAACCCAGAAATCGAGGGTATCCAGGGCCACGAAGTTCTTTGAAAAATAGACAACGGCCGTCGATCCAATGGCCGTGATAAATCCTAAAACCGCCACCGATGCTCGACGGTTAAGTCCCAGTCCTTCTTCCAGAAGGGCCACGGCAGGCTGAAGCATGGAAAGTGAACTCGTGATAGCGGCCAGGAACAGCAAGAAGAAGAACAGGAAACCGAAAAGCCAGCCGACCGGCATTTGATTGAAGACGCTGGGCAGCGCCATAAAACCCAGGGCGAACGGATTTCCAAGCTCTTTACCGATTTGGGGTCCGAGAAAAACAAACGCTGCGGGGACGGTGATTAACCCCCCGAGGACCACCTCACAGAATTCGTTTCCCGCTGCGGCAGTGAGACTGGAAAGGGCGATATCGTCATCTTTTTTCACATAGCTGGCATACGTAATGATGATCCCGAACCCAACCGAAAGTGAGAAAAAGATCTGACTGGCCGCCTTCATCCACATCTCCGGATCGGCCAGGGCTTCCCAGAACGTCATTTCGGGTTTAACGGGGTTCCACATGTAACCGAGGCCATTGAGAACATTTTGATCTGGTTTCACCGGATCGGGTGTCCCCAGCGTCAAGACGCGAATCAAAACGATGACGGCACATATGACAAGAGCGGGCATGGCCCAACGGCAGAACCACTCAATCCCCTTGCTCAGCCCTCGGTAAATCAAAACGAAATTAAGAGCAAAGCAGATGACCAGGAAAAACACGGCCGAACCGAGAATGCCTTCTCCAGGGGTAGAGAGTGATTCTCCATGATTATGAAGCCCAACAAAATGCTCAAAGAACGCTCGATACCGCGTTGGTTCGGTGCCGAGATTCATGGCCCCAGCCAGGTACCGACAGGCATAGGCCAGGCACCAGCTTTCGATATAAACGTAGTACATGTAGATTCCCACGGGGACGATCATCGCCAAAATGCCAAAATAGGGCGCCGCCCGGCTCTTCCAGATGACCCGGTAAATCCCAGGGGACGAGTTGTACCCACGCATCCCACCGTAACGCCCCATGGCCCATTCGGCAAACGCGATGGGAAGCCCCAGCAACAGGAACGCGCAGAGATAGGCCACCATGAATGCACCGCCGCCATACTGCGCTGCCAGACCGGGGAACCGAAGAAAGTTCCCCAGCCCCACGGCGCTTCCCGTGACGGCCAAGATGACACCAATCCGCGTTGTCCAGGTCTCACGCTGACCATGTGGGGGCATCGAATTCTCTCGCCTTGTATTCTCAGTCACTCGGCTGGTTCTCAGGCCTTTTCCAAAGCCAATGCCAACGCAGAAGTAATTATTCCAAGCCAACCAGCGAAAACTCCAAATTAGTCAACCTGAGAAGGCTTCTCAAGACCAAGACCAGCGAATCCTCTCACCGGCCACCCTATGTGTCTGGTGACATGCTGTGTGTGGCGGCCTAATCTAACGGTTAGGTGCCATTGTGTACGTTTTGCCATTTCGGACGCTGAACCCTTTATCGGATGAGGGATTTTAATCTTGGACTGCGGCGATTGATTGCCGCAAGATGTGCGAAGATTCTGTTGTTCTTTTGTAGGGGCAATTCATGAATTGCCCCTACCCAGGAGGTTCATTTACACCGCACAGCCTCGTTGTCGCTCTTTTCCCGCGGGCGAGCCAGGACTCCCGCACGAAGTCTGGGGGAAGGCCTGCACCGCAGGAGCCACCCACTGCACATATCCTGCCCTCCGACCACGCAAGAAACGACGCATACCCGAATGACCCCGTCGGGTGAGCGGACCGCTGACCCAGTCGAGGGTCGCGGGTGAGGACTTACCTTACTCACCCCGCCACGATGGGATGGTGAGCGGCTTCGTGGAAATAGGTACCGGTGGTTTTTTCATGACCCTATAATCGACAATATGGCCGCCATCGAAATCAAAGGATTATCAAAGACGTACCGTGTGTACCGCAAAAAAGAGGGGCTTCTCGCCGCTCTTCGGGGGTTGGTACGGCCTGAATATGAGTTTGTCGAGGCTGTTCGGTCGATCGATCTGACGATCGAGCAGGGCGAGTTCGTCGCGTTCCTTGGCCCGAATGGGGCAGGGAAGACGACGACGCTCAAGCTCCTTTCGGGCATCATCACTCCAACATCGGGTGAGGCGAGGGTCCTGGGCCACGTCCCGTGGCGGAGGGAGAACGCGTACCGTCGTCGCTTTGCCCTTGTCATGGGGCAGAAGAACCAACTGTGGTGGGACCTGCCCGCGGCGGAATCGTTTCGTCTGCACCAGCAGATCTACAGCATTCCTCCCGAACAGTTCGCCAGGGTGCGGGATGAATTGACGGAAATGCTGGGTGTTCGCAGTTTGATCAATCGTCCCGTGCGAGAACTCTCACTCGGCGAACGTATGAAAATGGAGTTGATTGCGGCGCTGCTTCACTCGCCGGCGGTGCTTTTTCTCGATGAGCCGACAATCGGTCTGGATGTCGTCGCTCAGTACACAATTCAGCAGTTTTTACGGGAGTATCAAGCCCAAAACGGGACAACCGTCATCCTCACGAGTCACTACATGAAGGACGTGGCCGCCCTGTGCCGGCGGGTTGTGGTGATTTTTGATGGGCGGATCATCTACGATGGATCGCTGACAAACCTGGTTGATCACCTGGGTGATTACAAGATCATCACAATACGTTTTTCTGACGGAAATGTTCCGGCCGATTTGGGCCGTTTCGGAAAGATCATCCTTCGTGAACCGCCGCGGGTCAGGCTAAGGGTTCCACGGAACGAGGCGACAGAGGTGATTCGTGCCGTCCTCGCTCAATACCTGGCCGAGGATGTCAGTGTTGAAGACCCACCGCTCGAGGAGCTAATCGCTGCCCTCTTTGCGTCGGCAAGAGACTCGCAACTGCTTCAAGCAGAGGCAAAGTTATTCACTCCCGGAAAAAGTGCCGCAAATCATGTCTGACATCATGCATCGCAATTAACCCGTTGCATTGCCCGAACGATCCATGACAAACGCGAGTGTTATCAGCCTTGATGCCGTTTCTGCACCGATCGTCCGGTGGCGACTTTGGGGCACGATCCTGCGGATCAGCATCCAGGAACGAATCATCTATCGCGGAGATTTCATGCTGGGGACGCTGATGCGGTTTCTCCCCATCGTGACGCAAATCTTCCTGTGGGGGGCTGTTTTTTCCGCCTTGCCTTCCGAGGACGGAAGCCACGGACAGATTGTGGGCTACAGCTACCACGACATGGTGGCGTACTATCTGCTCACGATGTTAAGTCGGGCATTTTCCAGCATGCCGGGATTGGCCTCCGGCATCACCCGCGAGATTCGGGAGGGCACGATCAAAAGGTTCATTGTGCAACCGATCGGCCTCTTGGAATATCTTTTCTTTTATCGTCTCGCCCACAAGCTGGTTTATTACACCATCGCGATCATTCCGTTTGCTGTGGTTTTCTATCTGTGCCGTGGTTTTTTCAGGGAGACGCCGCAGGGAGCTGTTTGGGTGGGTTATGGGATCTCACTGATCCTGGCATTTCTGCTGGGGTTCTTTCTGGAAGCCACATTGGGGCTTCTGGGATTTTGGTTCCTGGAGGTCAGTTCTTTTCTTTTCATCTACATGTTGTTGAGCTTCTTTTTCTCGGGACACATGTTTCCCATTGATATGTTGCCGGAGCCGATGGCCTCACTCGTGAAATTGATTCCACTTCAATACCTGGCCTATTTTCCAGCGGCTGTGTTTCTTGGCAAGATTCGGGGGACAGCTTTGGTGACCGGATTGTTGATCCAGGCCGCCTGGGTGGTGGTGTTTGCGTTCCTGGCCCGGGTGGCTCTCCGGCGGGGACTCCGTCATTACAGTGGCTTTGGAGGCTGAGGCGTGAGACGGCCTTTTCGCTACCTGACGATCTTCGCGACGTTTGCCAGAAACAGTCTCATCCGAGACATGACGTTCCGCGCAAATTTCCTGATCGAATCCATCTCGTCGCTGTCATGGGTTCTTATGAACCTTGGTTTCTATATCCTGATTTTTCATTACACACCGTCGCTTGGTCGGGGAACCGGATGGGGCAAATATGAGTTCTTCGTCTTTACCGGAACAGCCCTCATGATCAACAGCCTTGCCGGGATGTTGTTTATGACAAATGCTGACAATTTTGGCGAATTGATTCGTCGGGGTGGTCTAGATTTCGTCCTCGTCAAACCAGTCGATACGCAATTCCTCGTCTCATTACAACGTGTGGATTGGTCTTCCGGTGGCAATTTTCTCGTTGGATTGGGATTGACTTTGTATTCTCTGAAATGCCTCGGGGATTGGCCTTCGCTTACGACCATAATCCTTTATGTTTTTTATTCTCTTTTGCGGCGTGACCATTCTTTACAGTCTGATGTTTCTGCTGGCCGCGACGAGTGTCTGGTTGGGACGCAATGAGACACTCTTCGACTTCTGGTTTTACATTGTCAGCTTCGGCAGGTACCCGATGGAGATTTACGAGGGGCGATTTGGGCATCCCTTCCGCTGGTTCTTCACTTTCATTATTCCGGTTTTGGTTGCCATCAACGTTCCGGCGCGGTTCCTCATCACACCACTCCGCCCGCAATCTTTGGAGGGGTGGCTGCTGCCGCTATTTGCGGTTGTGGCTACCGGGGTTGCCCTTGCGGTATGCCGAGGTGTTTTTCAATTGGCCCTCCGTAGCTACCGCAGTGCCAGCAGTTAGAAAGCGCGGACTCCAAGCCATTCAACGGCCACACGTGTTAAGCACGACTTGCAGACACTCCTGAATCAGGTGGGCGAGGCCGAGTTCTCTGCCAAATCGATGAGAATCAGATCGAGCCGGGGTGTCACAGCCAGGAGATGACCATCGGGAATGGGTTCCCACGATTCATCACTGAGTTTGTCTGTTGAAACCACGATGGCGCTTTCGTTGGCCAACGTCTCGCTGGAAATGACCGCATCCATGGTCCGCACGTGGTAGGAAAAACTTCCGCGAGACACCGGGAAGCGGCGCTCTGTGTAGTAAAGGGTGTGCCCACGTGAATAAGCGAACAACCACCGCCCATTGCTGAGCAGAAAACTCAACTCATTCTGCGACACATCGCGCAACGAATCGAGCAAGCTCGGCACAAGATCGCGCGTCTTCTTGATGTTCTGCATGATCCAGTGGAAGAACACCTCTGAGCTACTATCGCCGTTGAGGGACTGGACGTGCGCTGGCTCCAAAAGTGGCACAAACGCATCGCGATCCAGCGTTCCCGTGTGGGTGAATAACCAGTGGCGATAATGAAAAGGATGGAGGTCGGCTTCCTTCTCGGTTCCCGAAACATTGCCTTCGAAATGGACTAAAAACAATCGTGAGGTCCCCGGCGAGAACTCACTTCGACCGGCAGACAGGGTCCCGGCCGTGTGAACCTGCTTTGCCACTCGCGGTCGCGATCCTTCGTACCAGCCGATCCCCCAAGCCACAGCCGGGTTGGCATTCGTTTGATGCTCGTTCGGGCCCCGAAGAGAGAGCGACAGATCCGCCGGTTTATTGGTAATCAAGCCAAACAGCCAACTCATTGATGCGTGTTCCTCCAAGACCTGGCGACAATGCCCTTTCATTGAGTCCATCATCAAACACGGACACCGCTCGCTCATTGGCGGGAGAGACATCCGATGCGGACTTACCTATGGCCCCAATTCTTGCCCCGGCGGTTTGCCCAACCGCTCGTTTCAAATGCTGGCCCAACCATGACGAACACCTCCATAGGACGTCACGGCGATTTCTTCCAGTTTACTAAGGCTGCCCCCTGGCTGAAAGCAATTTGACGAAGATTATCACGAATATCCCCCAAAACTTACAGAAATCACAAGCAATTTGGCGCATAACCGGGCCGAAAAACCGGAATAATTAGCTCTATCGAGGGGGTAAGCTGTCGCTTCTTTCCTAATTGCCTTTGTTGATGTCGCTCACAACGGCGCATTGTGAGGTACCGGCCCGACCAATCCACTCATGTCGGACACTACAACAATCCACGCAGGTGATGAAGAGCTTTCGGCAAAAACCCCGAGACTCTGTACCACTTTACCCAAGGTCGTAGTACCAATCGAAAAATGTCGCCATGCACAAGGGCATCCCGACTTCAAAGCTGCCTGTGACCTGGTTCAGCTGGCTAGGGCTGCCGTGTGGATTCCGGGCGATCGTCCGCTTGAAAGCCGCACGTCTTGTGAGCACCATCACAAAATGGTCGTTTCTGCGATGCCCCACAGCGGCATAAGGCGATCGGCTTGGAACAATCGACGGGAAATTCGTTTCCATTGGTATCCACGATACGAACGGTTCCCTGGATGAGATATGGTCCATTCGGCCGAACTGTGATGATGACTTCCGCCATCGATTTGGTCCCTCCGAAACCAAGACATGCCGTACATTCTTCCCGCAACAGGCCAAATATCCGTCGCATCTACGCGACTATCAATAACCATCCGCGTTAGAATCAGATCAGCCTTTGGGACTGCGAACACCGTTGATAGGAATAAATCGCCCAATGGTGGGGGCAGTTCATGAATCGTCCTTTTTGCTCGGGAGCCAAAGCGATCTAAGTCGATTGTCGAGCGTTTAAGTTTATCAACACAGTCAAGATGCCGGAATCATTGGGCGCAGGCCGCGCGACTGTGATAAACCGGAAAATTGGCCTTTGACAGGTCACTCGCGAGGAGTTTTGATAAGATATAGTTTCTTTGACAAGGGTAAAATCAGCTCCCCTCACGGAAACCGGGCAGACCCCATAGCTGCGAGATGAGTCGGTTTTTACGATGAGCCGTTGATGACAGAAAGGAAACCAAGAACATGGCACCCGATTCGCAAGAACGCGCGCCCTGGATCACGTACCGTCCTGAATTGAAAGTCCTCGATTGCACGATTCGTGACGGGGGACTGGTTAACGACCATCATTTCTCGGACGAATTCGTCAGAGCCGCGTACCAAACCTGTGTTGAAGCAGGGATCGACTATCTCGAAATCGGCTACAAAGCATCGAAGAAGGTCTTCCAGCGCGACCGGTTTGGAACATGGAAGTTCTGCGATGAGGATGATGTTCGGCGAATTGTGGGCGATAACCCCACACCACTTAAGCTGGCCGTCATGATGGACGCGGGGAAATCCGACTGGAAGACCGATCTGTTGCCCAAGGACCGAAGCGTTCTGGACATGATTCGTGTGGCGTTCTATGTCCACCAAACAGTTGAGGCCTGCGAGATGATAAAAGCGGCGCATGAAAAGGGCTACGAAACGTCCGCCAACTTGATGGCAGTCTCTCAGGCGACAGAAGTGGAAGTCGAGCAGTGTCTGGAATTAGTGGCCGAGACTCCGGCTCAGGTTGTCGTCGTGGTTGATAGTTTCGGCGCCCTCTATTCCGAGCAAGTGGAACGCCTGGTCAAAAAATATCTGAGCTATGTCAAAGACAAGGGTAAGCAGGTAGGCATTCACGCCCATAACAACCAGCAACTCGCATTCGCAAATACGATTGAGGCCATCATCCACGGGGCAAACCGAGTGGACGCGTCGATGGGTAGGTCTGGGCCGTGGAGCGGGAAAACTAGCCCCATGGAATTGCTGATCGGTTTTCTGAGGAATCCAAAGTTCCGGATCCGGCCCATTTACCAGTTCTTACAGGATTACGTCGAGCCTCTCCGGAACGAGGTCGAATGGGGGCCGTATGTGCAGTACAACATCACGGGGCAGCTTAACCTGCACCCGCGTTCAGCCATCGAGGCGACGCAAGAATCCGGAGGATCGAACCAAATACGTCGATTTCTTCGATCGTGTCAGCACCGAGGCATAAAGCCCGGGCAGGTGCTTGATGATCTTCAGGGGTATCAAACCGAGAAGGATAGGAACGGGGAAGTGTTAGTGATTCTTTTTGTCGTCTTTGTTGGCTTCGTCAATTTTGTCATGGGGTTCGTCGTGGCCATGTCGCTAGGATACGGCCCGAGGCACGGGGACGAAGTGCGTCGATTCCTCTTGGGTAAGAGATGATTTCCATCACGGCCCGTGCCCTACCAGGGATGACGTCGGTCGAAAATAGCCCCAGCCGGGCTTTTGACTGTCCGTTGTCCAAAAAACGTAGGGGCATTCATGAGGAAGGGCAATTCATGAATTGCCCCTACCGTTGGACGAAGCCCTCACGTTAGCAGACGGTATCCTGTGAGATTGCGATCCCGTCTCGATGGGGGGCATAACTCTTCTTCCAGAGTGGGTACGGCACGCCATCAAGATGGTGACCATTCATTTTCTCGCAGTGACAATCAAAAAACGGTAACCGCTTGCCAAATCTTTGCTGTTAACCCTCTGTGGCATCCTCGATTTCTTCAACCCGTGGCGGCAGCTCACGTGCTGGCAGGATATGTCTTGGCAAGAAGAATGTCGTAGCAATCAGGGTCGGAACGACAGCACTGGCGATCACGGCCGCGACCAGAAACGAGTACTGCTCCTGCGTGACAATCTTGTGAGTCAAGCCATAGAGGGCTGAGATTGTACCGAATGTCAAACCGGTGGACATGAGCAGCGTGTAAAACCACTGTTCCTTGCGCTGCCGCCGGAAAAGCCCAATGATGGGGTACAACCCAAATATCTTTGACGCGACTTTTCCACCCAGGAGGACGAGCAGAACGACTGGAGCGGCCGCCAACGCCGGTAGCGACACGAAGGTCCCAGCACGGATGAAATAGAAAGGCGTCAGAAAGCCCACGGTGAGCGTGCGAAGGCGACGAACCCAGAGGAGGTCCTCACCACAGAACTCGGCCAGCACCATGCCCACGATATAAGCGGGGAGCACCGCTTCAACGCCCGCCCAGAGAGCAAGCGTCGCCAGTCCGAACAGAATGAAGATGACCCATTTCGTGCGAATCGCCGCCGTCCGATGGCCGTAAATGCGGGTGAGTACCCGACTGGCCGTCGGCAAGAGGGCAATGAACAGTAGGGAAACGACCGCAAAGACGAGCGTCTTGTAGGTGAAAGGTGCAAAGATCAACCCCAGGGCGAGCACAGTCCCCAGGTCGTTGACAAAACATGCCCCCAAAATGCCTTTTCCGTATGTGGTGGTATTAAGACCGGTTTCCAGCATCACCGCATAAACCACTGCCATCGAGGTGGTCGAGAGTGCAATCCCACACAGGAGGCTGGCCTTGAGATCCCAATCCAGAACCGCATATGCCAGTACAGAACATCCCACAAACGGCGCCAGAAAGCCAAGCACACCAACAACCGAGACTTCTTTGAACTTCTGCCGTAGCGTCTCCGGTTCGAGTTCGGCCCCCGCCAGGAAAGTGAGCAGCACTGCCCCCGAGCTGGCCAGGAAGCGAAGCCACTCCTCGTTGGCCCCCAAACGGTCCAGTTGCCCCACCGAATTGGCAATGGCTGCTGCCGCAACGCCCACGCAGATTTCCACCAGGGCGATCGAGATCCGCAAATGATAGGCGATGATGGCAGAAATCACCGCCAGTCCCAACCATAAGGCGCCTATCGCGAACATCTGTTCCACGGTGATCACTCCTTCTCAAAGCTTCGGTCGCCGTTCAGTCTTCCTACGAACAGGGTGCCGTAAAGTGAGTTCTCTTCGTTTGTGCCTGTCTTCCCGCTGTGGTGTTGACCGACCTCAAACACTCATGATCTCGGTTTGAGGGATTGTCAGCCCGTGGGCTGTCACCTGGGGTACCTTCCCTGCAAAATCAGCCCAACAAGAAGCCACGGACAAACCGACTGGAAACAGTCCCGGAGAGAAAAAAGAAACCCCTACCGGGACTACGGTAGGGGTTATCAGCAGCTCTGTAAATAAGACTGCAATTAGCGGCGAACCCCATCGCCAACTACAAAACCCATCTTAAACCACACCTCCCAGAAAGACAAGGGGAGAAATCGGCTTCTTTCGCTTGGCCTCCACGTACCAGATGATCCGGATTAACAGATCGACACTCCTTCACAACTCCCAATTGACGGTCCCCAAGCTCACCGAGTACACTTAAGGACGAGCGGTACAGCCCACGCGCCCGATTGACGGGGCTTGCCTGCGTTATATGGCTGTACAAAAATCCGGGGCGTAGCTCAGCCTGGCTTAGAGCGCTTGGTTCGGGACCAAGAGGTCGCTGGTTCAAATCCAGTCGCCCCGATTGAGGAAGTTCCTAGTCATAATGCAGCCCGTTTATCGGGCTTTTTTATTGGCCCAATCGGTAACTCTGTTGAGCCTTTACCGTACTCCCCCTGACGCCGAATCTGGTTGACCTTTCTGGGGAATGCCTTGCGCTGCTTGGTGGGGGTGTCTTGTTTCTTCCTTTCCGCTGTGGGCTTTCCTTTTCACAGCGTCGGACATCGGCTCGGCAGCTTGGGCCGTTTGTTCCTCGTCATAGTCATCGTACACGGGGGGAATGTAGCCGGGGAGCTTCGACTTCGCCTTTTCCTCTTCGTAGGCCGCGATGACGCGCGATTGAATCATCTCACGGGCCTGAGAGTTGATGGGATGAGCAATGTCAGCGTAGAGCTTTGCCCGTCCTTCTTCGTCCCGCGCGATGGGCGGCTCTTTCAGGCGGATCCCACACTGGTTACAGTACTGTGCCCGCAGGTGGTTCTTCGTCCGGCAATTGGGACACCGGGCCGTGAGCTTACGGCTGGGCATGGCCACAAAAGGACCGTTCGTCCCTTCGATGATTTTCAAATCCCGGACGACGAAGCAATCATCAAACGTAATGGAGCAAAAGGCCTTCAGCCGTTCTCCAGGCTCGTCCATGAGCTTGATGCGGACTTCTGTGATTTGCACGGCCGACCTCCTTTCCCTTGTGGGCACCCTAGGCCACCGTGTGCACGGCAAAAACAGCTCCCAATCTCTCTGCCATAAGTTTTCGTGCCACTGCGATGGCTTGTTTTCTATGTCGATAGAGCGCGAAGCAACACGACCCACTTCCCGTCATTAAGGTTCCAAGACAATTTGTCTCCCGCAGGCGGTCACATAGATCACGGACAGCCGGTGCGAGCGTCGCCGCCGCCTCTTCCAAGCGGTTAAACATAAATCTGCCAAGTCTCCGCACTTCGCCCATGGACCACGCATCCAAAACCGGCTGGATACTCTGTGGCACCTGTGGAACGCGACAGGCAGCATAAACGCTGGCCGTCGAAAGGCTTATGGGGGGCTTGACCAGCACAATATCAAGCCGAACAAACTCATCCACACGGTCAATCACCTCACCCCGTCCCCGGCAAACACAGACGCCGCTTTCCAAAAAAAGCGGGACGTCGCTCCCAAGTCGGGCTGCCCAAGAGCGCATCTCGCCGACGGTCGGATTCAGCTCCCAAAGGCGACACAGACCCATCAGGGCCGCTGCCGCATCCGAAGAACCGCCTCCCAGACCGGCCCCGGTTGGGATCCGTTTTAGCAGCCGGACCCTGGCTCCCTTGCAGGTTCCGGTCTCTTCCTGAATCAAGCGGGCAGCCCGATGAATCAGGTTTGTCGGACCCTCCGGAACCGTATCAAAACCACATTCCGCCGGCGACACTCTCCCCGTCATGAATTCTACGGTAAGGACGACGTTTCCGTCCGGATTTTCTTCAAAAACCAGGGTATCAAATAGGCTGATCGGACAAACCAGCGTTTCGACGAGATGGTATCCGTCTTCGCGGCGACCGAGCACCTCGAAGAAAAGGTTCAATTTTGCAGGGGCATGAACGACCCAAGTTGTGCCGCAACGATGGACATCCATTCCGTGTCGGCCCCGGCCTGAGATTCCACTTGCCAACTCCATCCCCCCAGCAATCGGGATTTTAATAGTTTCCCGGTAGCTGTCAATATCGCTTCGCAAAAACACGTGGCCGTAACCCGGACACTGGATTGGGACGTTCTTTGGGGAAAGCGAACACTACAGCCCTGCCACAGCTCTTACCCAAAGGAGCCGATTCTGGACCGAGCGATGCGCCGGCGGACCACTGTCGTGGACATCGTCAGACTGCTCAGGAGTAATATAGCCATAACGGATGGTTCTGTCACAGGTTCAGGTGTACCAGGGATGTCTGGATAAAATTTGTGGAAATACGGGTACCAAGTGTCATACTGTTGGTTGTTTGGGTTGATTTGGTTATTCGTAGGGTCAGCAACGATGTACGTTTGCCACTCGACGCCGAAGAAGTCGCCAACAGGTTTCAGCGGAAATGTTCCTAAGTTTGGATCCTTTCGATACTGTGCCCAAGACCAGCCCAGGCCTAACAAAGCGAGCCCGCCTCCATTCTTCACGAATCTTTCAATAACTTCAATTTCGTCTGAATTGAACGCCAAGTAGTTTTGGTCAAAAAAATCGAAACTGCTCGTGAGGACCAACACAGAAACGCCTTGCAGTTTAGTGTCCGTTAAGCGATCGTCGGATATGTCCCGCCTCAGCAACTCGAAGGCATAACCTTCGTTCCGCATTATGCCGGCAATACTAGCATCATCAACAAAGAACGAGTGCCATACCGAGTTTGTGGCCATTAACCCGAGGACTCGTTTTGTACCTAAGATGTCAAGCCAATGAATGATATTCACACCGAGCGCATTCGTATCGAAAGGTGCCCCGTGTCCAACGATTCGAAGCCACCCGTCATGTCCGAAAGCAATGATTCGCCCCTCTCCGTAAGTACGTGCCGCAGCGATCAGCGCAAACTGTGGCATTGAGTCTTCATCGCCGGAAACAATCGGGACCCAGTCGTCTGTTAAAGTCTGAATGGTGCCATTTAGTCCTCCGGGTGGCAATCCCACTTGGTTGAGACCCTGGACAAGTGGAGTCCAAATTGAGGGATCGTGAATCGAAGCAATTTCGGCCTTTGCACCTGCAGCAGGATAAACGGTCTGCAAAACGAGAAGTGCAATCGTTGCAACAAAAAATGGAGCCCGCATGACAAAACCCTCCGCATTGCGAAAACCCACTTCCATACGAATAGCAACCACGTCGTTAGCCCCGCCTAAATGAACAAGAGGCCACTTACGTCCGTTTGTTTAGCGTTCACGGTGTGCTACATGTTCACAAACCCGCCCCGCATTAACGACGCTTTGTGGCGTACTCTGAACGACTGGCAATGTAGCGAACACGAAGATCCGAATCAACAGGCTGTTCCAACAAGACACAGTGCTGCCATTCCGCTGTCTGAACCTCGATTGCGTTATCGACGTTGTACTGCTCGACGGTCCTTTCAGCCCTCCGGTTCCTTGACGGGCCAAACTCTTGCGGATTAGACTTCAAAGCTTGGGGGTTACCAATTGCGAGCAAGGTGATTAGACAGAAGGCGTGGCGATTTCGATAACGGCCAGCACCCAAGACAGACTGCTCCGGTACCCCCCGGCGAATTTCCGGGCTTATCCGGAACCGCCGCGTTTGTATGCTGCACTATCCGAATCGTGGGTTTTGACGAGGAAAAGGTGAATACCGTGAGCGCCACCGCTGTTATCGGGCTTCAATGGGGAGACGAAGCGAAAGGCAAGATTGTTGACCTGCTCACCGAAAACCAGGACATCGTCGTTCGTTATCAGGGCGGCGCCAACGCTGGGCACACGGTCGTCAGACAGGGCCAGACCTTTAAACTCTCCCTGATCCCTAGCGGTATCTTCCGACCTGATGTGAAATGCGTCATCGCTTCCGGTGTTGTCGTCAATTTGAAGACACTCATCGGTGAGATCGCGCAACTGCGATCCAAGGGGGTCGCGATTTCTGATAACCTCTTGTTAAGCGATCGTGCCCACGTCATATTTCCCTGGCATATCGAGGAAGACCGAATCCTCAATGAATTTCCGGGGGGGGAAGCTATCGGGACGACCCTTCGCGGGATTGGCCCGTGCTACCGTGACAAGGTGGGGCGATCACATGCCATTCGGGTGGGGGACCTCTTCGAGCCGGGATTGAAGGACCGAATCGAACTCGTTGCCCGAGCCAAGGCCAGGTTTCTGACGCCCTTGGGCGTTGCGGCGGACAGTCCGGCCCTCGATGCCGAGGTGATGTTTCAAGAGTACTCGGGTTACGCGGAGGAAATCCGTTCCTTGGTGACCGACACGACGGAGTATCTTTTGACCGCAGCGGAACGTGGGAAAAGGATCCTCATGGAGGGCGCCCAGGGGGCCTTGCTTGACATCGACCACGGCACGTTCCCGTATGTGACCAGCAGCAACAGTTCTGGGGTCGGGATTTCGGCTGGATCGGGCATTCCGGCCAAGTACATCAAGAGAGTCTTGGGGGTGGTCAAGGCGTACACCACGCGCGTCGGTGGTGGGCCTTTTCCCACAGAGCAGGACAACCCGATTGGCCAAACAATTCGAGATCGGGGGAACGAGTATGGGACGGTGACACGCCGTCCGCGGCGGTGTGGATGGTTCGACGCCGTGGCCGTCCGTTACACGGCGCGGCTGAGTGGAGTTGACGCGATTGCCGTCATGTTGCTAGATGTTCTCAGCACGCTGCCGGAACTGAAGATCTGTGTGGCTTACGAGCTGGACGGTGAACGGATTACCCATTTCCCCAGCCATGTCGAGCAACTTCGCCGGGTTAAACCCGTCTATGAGACACTCCCCGGTTGGTCGGAGGAGATCCACGACGTGCGGCGATTGCAGGATCTTCCCAAAGCCGCCCGGGCTTATCTCGACCGTCTCGCAGAACTGGTTCGCTGCCCCATCGAGGTGGTTTCCGTCGGTCCGGATCGCGAACAGACGATCATGGTTTGAATCGATTTTGTTTCTCGTCACCATTGTTGTTGCAGCCAACCTGCGACTGTGTGCAGGGGTTCTATCTCCCAGATACCTGCACATCGGACGTGGAATGATTCGGCCAGCAACCCACGAAGAGAATTCGTTAAGTCCTCCCTCGCACTTAGCGTAGCATTTTCGTCAAGAATGAGATAATGCCGATGCGCCCTCCGATCGCGGTCGGGGCGTGGGGAGAAGTGCTATCCCCGCATGGTGACGATGTGGACGACTCTGTTAAACTGGATTATAGAGATGAGCGTCTTACATTCGCGATATTGGACTCGCCTCTTGGCTTGCGAACGGTTATGAGCGGAGATTTCCCGAAGGCCACCGACAGTATCGATGTCCCCCCGGAAAAGCGACCGCGGCACATTGCTGCCATTATGGATGGCAATGGTCGCTGGGCACAGCGCCGTGGTCTGCCTCGTATCGAAGGACATCGGCACGGTGTGGCCGCGGTACGACGCACCGTGGAGGAATGTGTCCGGCTGGGAATCGAACAGCTCACGCTCTATTGTCTTTCCAGCGAGAACTGGAAACGCCCGAAGTTCGAGCTGGATTTCCTCTTACGGCTTCTGGAGCAGTACATCGTGGAAGAACGCGGCACATTCGTGGAGAACAATGTTCGCGTTCAGACCATCGGGCGAAGGGAAGGCATTCCTGCCGAAGTGCAACGAGAATTGGACAAAACCCTGGAACTAACTGCCGGCAATACAGGTTTGTGCCTGTGTCTGGCCGTCAATTACGGCGGGCGCATGGAAATCCTGGATGCCGTCCGCAGGATTGCGGAGAAGGTCGCGGTGGGGCAATTGAGTGTGAATGACATCGATGAAACCATCTTCTCCGATCACCTTTACACGGCTGGGATGCCGGATCCAGACCTCTTGATTCGAACGGCCGGAGAGCAACGCGTGAGCAACTTCTTGCTCTGGCAGATCAGCTATGCCGAATTATGGATCACGGATGTATGCTGGCCAGATTTCAACGAAGAGCTTCTCCACCAGGCCATTCGTGATTACTCCAAGCGGGTTCGTCGATTCGGGGGCCTGGTCAAGACGCCAACGGGAACGTAGTGCCGGTTGTTCCCGAGGGGGCACGATCCCGCGAGAGCGAGTTGGGCTTATGTCGTGAGATTCAGTTCAACTCCACTTCATCCATATACTGCGGAACGCTTGTTCGCCAGCCGAACTGGGTCCGAATCGTTTCGGCAAAACTGAGAGACGCACTTTCTTCGCCGTGCGTCACAAAGACCGAGCGGACCATTGATTTAATCTCGGAGAGCCAGCTCAGAAGCGCCCGGCGATCGGCATGTCCCGACAGGCCATGGATTTGTTCGATTTTGGCCCGCGTTGGCCATTCCTTTCCGTGGATTCGCACATAGGGGTTCTTGTCAAGGATCTGTCGCCCCAGGGTCCCGCGCGACTGGTAACCCACAAAAAGGATCGTCGATTCGGGCCGCACGATGTTGTTTCGCAAATGAAACTTGATTCGCCCGGCGGTGCACATCCCCGACGTCGCCATGATGACCGACGGCACATTGAAGGTGTTGATTTGCTTGGATTCCTCGACCGTGGTTACCAAACGTAAGTTGGGGAAATTGAAAGGCGACTGGTCGTTTTCAATCAGACTCTGCGTCTCTTGATCGAAGCACTCACGGTGACGGCGGAAGACATCTGTGATCCGCACGGCCATCGGGCTATCCAGGAAGATCGGCAGGGGGGGAAGACGTCCCGTACGGTAGAGGCGACTGAAATAGAACAGCAATTCCTGGGCGCGTTCCACCGCGAAGACAGGAATGACGACATGCCCGCCACGGGCCGCTGTTTCGCGGACGACTCTGACCAGTTGATCTTCCACGCTCCGATCATGATTGTGTTCACGATCCCCGTACGTTGATTCAACGATGATATAATCCGTTTCGTTGACGACATCCGGATCGCGGAGGATGGGACGATCGCGGAGGCCCAAATCGCCGGAGAAGACAATCCGCCGTTGGAGCCCGTTTTCTTTCGCATCCACAACGAGAAAGGCGGACCCCAGAATATGGCCGGCATCGAGGTAGCGGATCGTCACGCCATCAAGCTCGATGGGCTGATAATAAGGCACGGCACGAAAATAGGGTAGAGACTGTTCCACATCATTCACGTCATAGAGGGGTATTTCGGGGTGTTTACCCGTGCGACCTTCCTTACGGTGTCGCCTTCTCTTGTACGCAGCGTCCTCCACCTGAATATGGGCGGAATCCCGCAGGACAATCTCGGCCACATCGACTGAGGCCGAAGTGGCGAAGATCTTTCCGCGAAAACCCTCTCGCACCAATTTCGGGATCAAACCACTGTGGTCAAGATGGGCATGGGTGAGAAGGAGTGCGTCAATCTCGCGAGGCGGGACGGGTAAAGGATCCCAGTTGCGCTCCAGGTATTGCCGTTCCTGAAACATGCCGCAGTCAATCAGGAGTCGGGTCTTACCGGCCTGAAGATAGTACTGCGACCCTGTAACCTGTCGATTGGCCCCGAGGAACTGAAGTTTCACTGCTAACCCTCACACAAGTCAGGCGCGGAGGAAACCACACCCCTATTATCCCTTCGGATACGGTGGGAATCCTGTGTGAATACGACTCTCGGGGCCGACAAATCCCGTTTCCTCTTTTCAATTGGCCCCTATTTTTGAGACGTTGCTGGAGGAAAAAATGTTTGCTCGCTTGACAAAAATATCGGGATCGTCCTCAAGCCCTCTACTCCCCAACGAGGTAAACGGGCGTATCGCCGATTTCAAGATCAGCCGGTACCGAGGTTACTTCCTTGATCCCTTGGTCTTTGCCCAGATAGTCAACCACCCGATAACGGCCTTTTGGAAGGTTGATCTGAACAGCCACCGTTTGCCCATCCTCCTGGCACCACACTGCCAAAGCGGTTTTCCCGTCCTTTTCGAATTTCAAAGCATGACAGGATTCTGACTTTTCGGTCTTCAGTGGTAACCGTTCGACAAATCGGTAACCGGCCAGAACTGTGCTCAACGCCTGTGCTGCCTGGAATGCGGGCTTCGGATCATAAACGGGATCACGTCCCTCATGATACGGATGAGCGACCATTCCAAAATGGTGTTCCGGCTCCTTGGGATCAGGCCCATCATCGTGCCAATCATACCAGATCGAGATGGGAACCCCAGCAGCCAGATTGGTCAGCCACTGACGCGGGAGGTACTTTCCCTGACGGGCTTCGTCATAGTTCCGCCACACCGCCGAATACCCCCATTCACCCGAAATAATCGGGATCTTCTTGCCCGCTGGTGCGTATTTGCTGATCAGCTCGGCCAGATTCTGATACTCAGGCAACACGGTTTCTGGGGGTCTTTGACGATAGGGATGAACCGAGACGCCGTCCCAGTACTCCAAGAGTCCTGCCCGAAAGCAGGCTTCGAGGAACCTCATGTCGATTTGCGAGGTGGCTGGTCCAATATAAATTTCGCCGGGCGCTTCCCTCCGAATAGCCTTCCCGACTTCGATGGCAAGTTTGATGTAGTCTTCGACATTGGGTTTCGGTTTCCAGAAACCGATGTTGGGTTCATTGTACATCTCCCAGAGGATACCTCGTCCCTGAAAGTGCTTGGCAGCCGCGGCGGCCCAGCGAGCAAACGCCTGGCGACCCTCGTCGGTGTACGGCGATAACCCCTGATCGTAATGTCGGTTCGAATAATCCAGGATAAAAAGTGCCTTGATTCCGTGCTCATCCAGGGATTTCAACAGACGCTCGTAGGCGCGGAAGTCGTACTGACCCTTTTCCCGCTCGGTTCCGGACCAGGCAAAGTCCATCCGAATCCACTTCACACCGGATGCCGCGAGCATTTTCATCTCTCCTGGCCGGGCATCTGTGAAGTGAATATTGACGCCAAACCCCGCCGGGACGACGGCCTCAGGCCAATTGACTTCTGCTGAAATGGCTGAGCCATCTCGAAGCGAACTGATGAGAACAAGAACAACTCCGAGGACAGTAAACCATCGAAAAATCGTCATAGGGTTCACTCCTTTCTTTTCCGTTGGCACTGATGGAAAACAGGCACTTGCGAGTGAGTTTGGAATGGCAGTATATTAGGGGCGTCTTTTTCGGAATTGACAGACAGATTTGGCATTTGCGGTTACAGCTCGGAGAATCTATTATGGCATCGCCGCACGAAAAAACAACGTTGGGAGTCACGCGTCGCGGTTTCTTGGCTGCCGGAGCAACGGCCGTTTCGGCAAGTCCTCTTTTCCATGTATCATGGCTTCTGGGCGGGGAAGCAGCGGCGTTGCACGTGGCCACGAATGTTTATCCCTGGTACACGTTTTACCGCCGTGAAAACCGGGATTTCAACGCCGATCTGGATACCGGCCTGGGCGAAGTCGCCGCCGCTGGTTTGAACGGTTTTGAACCCATTCTTAACACGGCAGAGGATGTGGATCGTTTGGCGCCGCTGCTGAAAAAGCATGGTCTGGAACTGCGCTCGTTTTATGTCAACACCGTTCTTCATGAGGCCGAAGCCGCAGAGAAATCGATGGCTCATGTCCTGACCGTGGCCCAGAAGGCTCATGAAGTGTTGGGCACACAAATCGTGGTGACCAACCCAACTCCGATCTCGTGGAATCGCGAAGACCCCAATCCCGGTAAGAACGATGCGCAACTGGAAACCCAGGCAAAGGCCCTGGATCAATTAGGGGCCGCTTTGCGCGAGCGTGGACTTCAATTGGCTTACCATAATCACGATATGGAACTTCGCAACGCGGCACGAGAGTTCCACCACATGATGCTTGGCACCAAACCGGAAAACATGGGGCTGTGCCTGGATGCCCACTGGATCTATCGTGGATCGGGGAATTCGCAAGTTGCCCTGTTCGATGTCGTCAAGCTCTACGGTTCCCGCGTTTGCGAGCTTCATCTTCGGCAATCCAAGGACGGGATTTGGACCGAGGCCTTCGGCGAGGGCGATATCGACTATCCTCGGCTGGTTCGGGAATTGAAGGCCCTCGGCGTGCGGCCCCTTCTCGTATTGGAACAGGCCGTGGAGCAGGGGTCAGCTAACACGATGAACGCCGTGGAAGCTCATCGGCGCGGCGCTCAATACGTGAGGCAACTCTTTTCCTGAACGCGGGAGGCGTTCTTTCGGACAAGTGGCAGCCAGCAAGATAGATGGTTTGTCACCTCTGGATGACATCGAGGCTCCAGACATTCAACAGACAGATCGGTTATCAGGGAGAACACATTTTTCACTCTTCTCGGGAGGTGCTCATGCCGGAAGCCAAGGTCCTTAACCGCTGGTGGGTTGTCCTCGGAGCGATCCTGATTCAATTGGCTTTGGGGGCGATCTATGCCTGGAGTGTCTTTACCAAGGCCCTCACGGCTGAACCCTATTCCTTCACCAAGACGCAGACGCAAATCATCTTTAGCGTTGGTCTGGCGACCTTCGCTTTTGTCATGGTTCTGGCGGGACGGCTTCAGGCCAGGATTCCTCCCAGGATTGTCTCCTTGCTGGGGGGACTTATGCTGGGGCTGGGTTACATTCTGGCCCGTTTCGTGGGGACGAGCTTCTGGGGTCATGTCTTGACAATCGGGGTCGTTGGTGGGGCGGGAATAGGTTTGGCCTATGTCGTGCCGATCGCTGTCGGCGTGCGATGGTTTCCCGACAAGAAGGGGATGCTCACGGGATTGGCCGTTGCCGGTTTTGGGTTCGGGGCGTTCCTCTGGATCCAGCTTGCCGGAAACCTGGGGCAATTGATCAGTCTGCTGGGGATTGCCAATGTCTTCCTGGTTTACGGGATCTTATTTGCGATCCTTGTAACGATTGGATCCATCTGGATGGTCAATCCACCGGAGGGGTATCAGCCTCCCGGATGGGATCCCGCTGCTCAGGCCAAAAAAACAGCGAAGCTCGGTGGAACGCGTGAATTCGGATCACTCCAGATGCTTGGCACGCCACAGTTCTACATGCTGTGGTTCATGTTTGTGGCAGGGGCTATGGCCGGACTGATGGTGATCGGCGTCATCAAACTTTTTGGCATCGAACGGTTGCAGGCGTTTTATGGTGCAGCAGGGGAGGCTGACGCCCTCCGTAAGGCAGAGGTCACCGCCGAACTCGCGATGGCCATCTTCTTTGCCATTGCCAACGGCTTGGGCCGCATTGGCTGGGGTGTGATCTCCGACTTTATTGGTCGTAAGGCCTCACTCGTGTTAATGCTAATCTCTCAGACAATCGTCATGGGGGCGTTTTTCTGGCTTGCCCAAAGTCCGGCCCTGTTCTATCTTGGGGCCTGCTGGATCGGTTTCAACTTTGGAGGGAACTTCGCCCTCTTTCCAGCGGCTACGGCCGACTTGTTTGGCAACAAGAACGTTGGCGCTAATTACGGATGGGTTTTCACATCCTACGGGATTGGCGGCATCCTCGGTCCGATCCTCGGGGGATATTTCGGCGATGTCGCCAAAGCGAGTGGCCAGCTCCACGCCTGGTTGGTTCCGTTTCTCGTGGCGGCGGGCGCCTGTTTCCTGGCCACGCTTCTTGCCATCGCCTTGCAGCCACCTCGCGAGCACAAATCATAGGCCTGATATCACACCAAGTGGACGCCTGGATTGCGCTAACGTGACTCGGCATTTGTTGATTTTTCGCCACGATTCATTACAGTGATAGGCACAGATTTCGCATTCCATCACAGTTGGGCTGTGTCAACCGTTGGAGGCCAAAATGTCGGATCAGCAGGATATTGTGGTGTCTCAGCATTCTCGGGAATGTGCTTCGCCATCACGCCGTGATTGGTTGGCGATGCTCTCGGCAGGGGCTGGGCTTGGGTTGGCTGCGATGCTGGGTTGTCAACCCTCCGCAACGCCGGAGGCCACCGGTAAACAGCGGCGATTGCGGGCCGCCTTTTCCAACGCCGGTCTGGCCGGGACCTGGAACAAGCTGGGCTACGACGCCGCCAAGTTGTGGGGAGATTTGCTCAATGTCGAAGTCGTCTGGTTCGATGGCGAATTCAACGGCCAGCGGCAACGCGAAAAGATCGAACTAGCCGCCTCCGAGGACTGGGATTTTTGTGCCTTTCAAGCCCATCAGATCGACATCCTTGCTGAACCATGTAAACGCCTCAAGGCCCGCGGTATCCCGATCATTGGGATGGACACGCTCATCGTCCCAGAGGATCAGCTTTTTGAACACGGTGTGCTGGTCTATGTCACACCAGATCATGTGAAGATGGCGGAACAGAGCACGCAGTACATGGTCGATAAGATTGGCGGCAAGGGGAAGGTCATCCACATCGGCGGTCAGAGCGAACACAGCGGAGCACAGGGCCGCGCTAAAGGCTTTCAGAACATCATCAGCAAATACCCAGAGATTGAAGTCGTGGGCGGGGGTGTCCGCTGGTGCGATTGGAAGACCGAGAAGGCCCGAGATACGTTCGACGTCCTCCTTGAACAGACCTCCGACCGAATCGCTGGCGCCTTCTTCCACAACGACGACATGGCCCTGGCCTGTGTGCCGCGGCTCAAGGGAACCCGCCATGAAGGAATGGTCGTGACCGGTGTGGATGGGCAACGTCCGGGACTGCTGGGGGTTCGCGACGGCTTGCTCGGTGCGACCAGCGTCAATCCCGCCGCCATGATCCACATGTACGCCCTGGTCCTTGGCCAGTTCATCGTTCGTAATCAGGAAAAGTTCGACAACCTCCTGAAGATTGTCTTGCCCTGTCCCCTCGTCTCCAAAGAATCGGGCAATCTTGATGCAATGCTCTATCTTTCCGACCCGAAGCATTGCCTCATTTAGCGGCAGAAATCTTTCGGTAATATGAGCGATGGATTACCTGTCTTGAGGGCGTCCTTCCCACACAAGGATGCCCCACGGGGGCAGTGTCTGCCGATACGGCTCCCGGGGTGAAATGATCATCTCACCTCCATCAATACGATGGGCATAGCGGCAGGTCATTTGAAAGGGGCGGGTGTCATCCTCGGGCAACTCCCACACCTCGCTCAAACGAAGCTCAATTGTTCGTGGCTGATCACTGGGATTACGAATCGCAAGGATGCCTTTTCGCGGGGACCACGCGGCGTAACCATAGATTTCACCATTGCCTGGATCACCACCGACCCAGTGGACGTCCACCAGCACATCTCTGTTATCCCGCGCCCAGTGGATGCACTCGCCCAGCTGGTCCCAAGCCGCCGGCGAAAGGAATTGCGGCGTCACGTAAAGCTCGGCCAACTGGGTCCCACTCGCAAAACCCATCCACATCTCGTCACGTAAATCATCCTCATCCGGCGCAGTTTTTGCATCCACTCCCAAACGGGCGACCAGTCCCTGCCGGGCAAAACATACGGGAATGGTCATCAACGAGTTGAGGGGATAAAGTGGCGCCCGATCCACGATCATCCTTTTTACCACCATATCACGATAGGTGATCCACCGCTGACGCGGCGATCCCCACCCCGCCACACCGCAATCATCCCCATTCCGCCAAACGGAATCGCCAAACCACAACCAGTAAGGCGAAGGCCACGTCCCCGTGGTGATGCTCAAGTACACATCGGGTCTCATTTCCCGCAGGTCTTCACACAGCCGCAGCAGGGCCTCCACATCGGCTGCATACCGGTCGCCAGCCCCAGCGGCATTGTTGCCTGCAATTCCGTCGAACTTGAAATAGTTGACGTGGTACCGATCGATCATTTCGCGGCAAATGTCGCGAAACCTGGCAAAATATTGTGGGCCGGCAAGAGAAAACCCGTAACTGGTCACTTCAAAGCCCTGTTCGCGACCGAATGTCATCCGCTCCTCCTTCGCTTTGCCGTAGCCGCCGAATGGCGATAGCCAGGTTCCGACCGCGGAGTTGTAGCTGGCAGCCCTTTCGGTGAGCGGGGTAAAACCTCGTGGAAAACCCTCGTGAAACCCCCACAAGGTCTTCGGATCGTCCCAGCCGTCATCAAACACGAATGAATCGATCTTCTCGCCTCGCTTCTTCGTCAACTCTTGCCCAAAGATGTCGATGACGTCGAGACATTCAGACTCAATCATCTGTTTGCCGCCTTCGGCAATGTCCCACCACGAGTTGTAATTGACAAAGAGTTGATACGGTCGGGCACGTCGTCGTTCCACATATTCCAGGAATCCGCGTCGCAATTGCCCCGGTGGTGCAACCCCGACGGCAAACGTGTTGATGACCTCGGACCTTGCCGGTGATTGCCAAACGGGAATGCAACACAGGACGTGATCGCCTTCCGCCATGTTCTGCGCCATGGGGTGTTCACACCCCAAGAACCAGCGACCTGCAACGATCGGTGAGCCATCCACCTGACCGTAACATTTTGCCCCGGGCCAGGAATTGTCAAAGAAAACGATGCGCTGGCGACCTGACGGAACAGCCTCGGGCTTCCAACGGACCCCACAAACGACAAATCGTGCCTTTTTCCTTAACTCAGCCCACCACGTTATTGCGGTTTCGGTAGTACCAACAAGGAAGTCCTGTTTGACCCGGTAACCCGGGAATCGCTCATCCTGCCGAAGTCTATCTGAGCGGGGAGCAATCTGTTCGATACTGACCTCCCCAACATGCCGGATCGCTTCCGGAATCCAACTTTCCTTCTCCTGTCGTTCGAGTCGAAATGGTGGAGAAACGTTCCACCTCTGCGATTCACCGGCGGCTACTTCACGGATTCCCAAGAGTGTCACACCGCCGGAAAGATCGAAATCGACGGCCAAAACGCCATTCTCGAGCGTTATCCGGTTTCCCTCGCGGCTGACGGAGACAGAGCCGTCAGTAGATCCCCAAGTGTGAGAAGCCAGAATACCCGCCATCAGAATCCACGACACGACCAACAAGCGCCGCAACTTGGCCATAGTCTTTCCCCCCTCTGCTGAACACCTGACAACACGTTGCGCCGATTATTAGACAACACGGCGCACGGGGTGCAACAGGGATGGCTCAAGATACGCCGCTTTATCGTGTTGGAGCAATTGTCCCCTCCATGGGACTGCTGGCTGTGGCGTAGAGCTTTTTCGGGATCCGACCGGCCAGATAAGCCAAACGTCCCGCCTCAGCGGCACACTTCATAGCGACGGCCATGCGAAGGGGATCTTTGGCATGGGCAATCCCCGTATTGAGAAGCACCCCATCGACTCCCAGCTCAAAGGCCACTGTCACATCGCTGGCCGTTCCTACCCCGGCATCGACGATCACGGGATACTCAGGATCGTTTTCCTTCAAATACTCCAGACAGATGCGGATATTATTGGGATTCAGGATCCCCTGGCCCGAGCCAATGGGGCTTCCCGCCGGCATGACACTCGTGGCGCCGGCATCTTTCAGTCGTCTTGCCACAATCGGATCGTCTGTGGTGTAAACCAGAACCTGAAAGCCATCTTTAACAAGGATTTCTGTCGCCTGAACGGTGGCCACCGGATCGGGGAGGAGCGTCTTCTTGTCGCCAAGAACCTCGAGTTTGACCCAATCCGCACCGGGGTTTCCCAGTTGCGAAAGGATTTCCCGGCCCAGGCGTGCCACTCGGACTGCATCTTCCGCCGTGAAGCATCCCGCCGTGTTGGGGAGAATCGTATAACGTTTCGTGTCAATGAAGTCGAGGATATTTCGCCCCTGCTGATCGAGCAGACGTTCCCGCCGCACAGCTACCGTGATGCATTCGGTTCCCGAAAGGTCCAGGGCCTGCTGCATGACCTCATAGGAGCTGTACTTCCCCGTTCCTACGATTAACCGACTTGTGAAAATGTGGGAACCAATACGTAGTGGCGTATCCAGGCTGTTTGTGGCCATTCGAGAATCAACCTCCACCCACCAGGGTCACGATTTCAAGCCGGTCTCCCTCGGCCAGGGGCGTTTCGGCATGCTTTGACTTTGGCACAACCTCCAGATTCCTTTCCACGGCCACCGGCTTATCTGCCAGTTTAAGTTCTTTCAATAGGTCGGCTAATGTTGTACCACAGGGTACTTCCCGCCATTCGCCGTTTATTAAGATCCGCATCTTCTGGGAAACTGGACGGTTTGTCATAACATAACCCGAGGACTCTTGGGGCACCGCCGATACCTCGTCGTCTTATCTCATCTCATAATACGATAAGACGATACCCCTGGATCAGTTCCGTTGACTCTTGCGGACTCGGTTGGTCGAAAACCGGGTCACTCTGTCCGCAGGACAACCGTGCTGAATTGCTCAGCCGCCCAGAGCTGGAGTGGCGTCGCGAACGGTTGGTTGGCCGAGTGCCGTTCCGGCGACCATGGGACCATGTATGCGAGGACAATCCCCGTGTTTGTTTCCGTCACATAGACCATCGTCTGACCCGGTCGAACCCCCACACTCGGACCACGACGGATATCGGCCAACCCGGTCACCAAGAGATAATTGGGAGACTGGGGTACCTGAATCTCCGGCCGAGGAGGGGTCCCGCTTCGTGCGGCCTGAGCATTCAGCTTTTGTATTTCTGCATTCTTCAGTTGAATCACGGTCGTCAGGTCAGCGAAGACGTTTGCCTCATAGGTGGTCTGGAAATTTCGTGTTTGATTTGAGAGCACAACTCCCCGAAGTTGCCCGGTGAGGAAATCAAGAAAGAAAAAAGCCTCAACGCCGGCATCCACAGGACCAGTGGCGACCGCGAAATTCTGTCCGCGATCCGTAGCGACGGCCTGGATCGGTGTTTGCGGCCAGTGCGTGCTGAGCAGGATTCCGCAAGCAAGACCAATCACGAAAACCACCACCCAAATGCGAATGCGTGCGACAGACATCATTGTCCAGACTCCGCAACCTTCCAGGTATTGAGACAGTCCACCACCAGGTCAGAGAAACGGCTTTCTTACGTTTATGGTACCGTTTCCCGCTAGCTCTGGCCAGATCTGTTTTCCGACGCTTCGCTGAGATCATTCCGACGGACACTTCTGTGCAACCAGCGGCCCAAAGCCGCGCGCAATCAGGGCAATCCGTCGTGTCTCGGGATCGAGCAGGCAGATTTGATCCCACCCAAGCTGAAACACCAGCCGATCACCTTCCAATTGGACGGCATTTCGTGCGCTCCACTGGACCATTGGCGTCTCCAGCCCCCAGGATCTGACCTCACCGGTGGCTCTCTCCGTGGCATAAATCCCTTCGAAGGGCCAAAAACCGAGGTCGAATTCCCACGAGGAAGGCTCTCCCAGGGCCGGGATATAGAAATAGTGTTCCCAAGCTTCCTTTGGGTCCCATTCGCCATCGCGACTCAATTGATAATCCAGCGGGGCAAGGCAGGCAAAGTCTTTCTGAATCATATCATACGATGGTTGCGGCCCACCGGCGTGATAAATAAGATACAGGTCGTATCGCCCCTCGTCATTCAGCCTTGCCAAAAGTCGATTCGGTTGACGACTGGAGGGGATCGAAAAAACCGGTCGGGGGGACGTGCCCGACAATCCCGATTTCACCACCTGCTTTCCATCCGGAGTAATAAAGAACAAAATGTAACGGCCTTCGGGATTCATCTCCTGAATCGGGACCAATCGGAACTCAGTGACCATCGTCAACTTGCTGGCGCCCCGATACCACCCGGTCAGCAGAAGATAACTGACCGCATGGACCAGCAAACAGGCAAGGGCGATTCGTCCGAAGCCCTGCCCGCGTTTCCACAATGCAGCAAAAACGAAAGGAAACTCCAAACCACACGTGATCACAAATGCGGCGATCCAAAACAGCCAGAACCAAAACCAGAAATTGCTCAAATTAATGTCGGGGACCTTAGCAACCCCCAGGAAAAGGAGATGTCCCCCCAACCATGCGGAGAAGTAGTTGGCGGCAATCATGCAAGGAAAGGCCCTCAGCGACCTGGCGCGGAACCACCACACCAACAACACTCCTTCTATGATGCCCAGGAAGAGATTTCCAAAAACCAGATGTAACGTTGAGGCCCACATCAACGGTGTACCGGCATTCGCGTATGCTGTTGTCGAGAGACCAAAAACGAGAACAATGGCCAGGATGAGTCTTCTTGGAGTCATTGTGAACTCTCCAGCTTGCCACGGATTTTCACGTTACGGGTTTTTATTAGACACGGCCAATGCTTTCCCAGGAAGAAGCATCATCGGATTCAATGTTCCCACGGGGAAATCACATCTGGAGCCCCGATGGCTCGTATTCCCAGTTCGTCCCCAATTGCGACGACGGAAAGCACGCCCACAAAACGAAGGCAACCCGAATGGCTCGCTTCGAACGCTTCCGAGACGCTCTATTACCCGAGTCGTTTCTAGATTTGAGTGTCTGCTGACGGGGGTTACATTATCATGTGCATCTATAGTACATTATAATTGTGTTTCAATTTGAAATGAATGTACTATTGGTGTATAGCCCGCGCTGCGCTTCCCGACCCCTCGCCAAAAATTCCTCGCCCCCCCTGTCGCATTCCCCAACCGTTTTACCATTCCCTCATTAGAAACAACCCATTCAACCTCTCAACCCAACAAATCAACGTCTCTCAACACCCTAAACCCCTAACTAACAGGAGCTTCGCCATGTCCACCTCCACCTCCAAATTCGCCCTCGCTGCCCTCGCCGCTCTCGCCCTCGCCTGGCTCTCCCTCCCCTCACTCCCCCATCTCCTCCCCACTCCCCAAGCCATCGCCTGCAATGCAGGCAATCCGAGCTGCGGGGGCTGGGCCAATCAAACAGTAACCTTTGACCTCGCCTGAACCCTCCCACCATGGGCCTCGCCCAGAAAATAAATCCAACTCAATCCTCCCCGCCCGGTGGAACACCCCGGGCGGATTTCCGTATTGAAAGGTTTATGAAACACAAAGCGATGACCTCTCATAGTGGTCTCCAACCGGCGGTTCGTAAGGCCTTTGAGTTCCTTCAACAACACCTTCTGTGGTGTTTGGTGGTCGTTTATGCGCTGGGATCCCTGGGGCTACCGCACGTCGGTGCCTTGGGCAGCCTGAAAGAGCTAGGGCTTGATGATCGCTTGCCTTTGCGTCTTTTGCTGTTTGTGATTCTTTTTAACGCCGGGTTGGGGGTCGATTGGGGCCGCGCGCGAGAAGTAAAACGGTACGCAAGCCTTCTTCTTGTGGGATGGGCCGCAGGCGTGGCGATTCCCTTGGCTGGGGTGATGGTCGCGAGTATCCTGGGACACTTATTCGGTCTGCCGGCGGCGTATAAGGCGCTGCTGGGCGGGTTCTTCGTCGTGGCGGCCATGCCCGTGGCAGGGGCATCGGCGGCGTGGTCACAAAATACGGAGGCCAATCTGGTATTAAGCCTGGGCCTTGTGCTTTTTTCGACGCTTATCAGCCCACTGATCGGGGCAGTTGCGCTGGCGGTTGCAGGCCAGTTTCTTCTTGAAAGCATGGGGCAAGTTACCTCACATCTCTCGGCGGTTGCGGCGAGTTTCTTGTCGATTTGGGTGGTCATCCCCGCCGTGGGAGGCATGGCGATAAGAAGGCTGTTGGGCGAACGCCGTGTCGATCAGGCTCAATATACGTTGAAGCTCATCAACTTGCTTGCGTTGCTCGTGCTGTACTACTGGAATGCCGCCCTGACCCTGCCACACGTCGTGGCTTTTGAGTCAATAGGAACGGTGGTGGCAGCCCTGGTTGGGGCCGCAATTATGGCCGCGTCCCTGTTCGCGACGGGGGAGGTTTTGAGTCGTTTGTTGCATCTGAAGCATGAAGATCGAGTGTCGCTGGTTTTTGGCTCGGCATTGAAGAACAACGGCGCGGCCATGGTTCTAGTTTCTTCGTTTGCGGAGTCTCATCATGTCGCCTTGCTCGCGATCATCGCTTATAGTCTGGCGCAGAACGTGGGGGCCGTGTTGGTCACGCAGTGGCTGGCAACAAAGGGATCAAGAAGTCGAAACGACGTTCTCTTAGAGGAAGCGAAAGACGCCCGGGAACCTAATCGACATAACGCGGTCGGGAAATCTCTCGGATGATGACAATCCACTGTGCGTCGCCGGGGTGATTTCCGCAGGCTGAAGTCACAACGGGCCAGAAAGCTGCTGGGGAGGGAGGAACATCGGGAGAGCTTAATGGGTCTTGATAGTCCATGCGGAGCGCGAGCGTACGTAGTTCGGAAATGAGTTGGCGGGCACGGTCAGGTGGGAGCTTCTTGCAGTCCAGAACCAACTGTCGAAGCCGTTGCAGGCTTCCATCATCGCGAATGCGCTCGACTTTTTTGCCGTCCAAAAGAGAGGGGCGGAGGCGTGGATGCTCAAGGATGAGTCCGGAAGAGGGATGACCTTCGAGAGTGTCGGGGCCGAGGTCGATTAGGGTCAACTCCGTATCCTGTTCAAGAGTTAACCCTAAGTGGCTAGTCAGAGCATGGAGGGGGATGGACATGGCGAGGACGCCGAGGGGCGGCTCATTTTGACCGCACGATCCCCAGATTGGCACTGACAGACTGACGCGATAAAGGCCATCGGATCGACTTTTATACGCTGCGGACACGGTTGGGTGCGAAGTGGGGAGGGATTCGACTCGGCGTCCGTAAGTCCTTGTCCGTATAGCACTTCGGAACGATCGTCACAGGATGCCGAAGCAGAATCCGAAGCATTTTTATGCGATTCACAGTTGAAAGCCGTGGTATCAGCCTGGCCGAACCTTCCCGCGGCGGTCAAGGCCGAGATTGTGGCCTTGGCTATGGGCTCAGTCGTCGCTGACAATCCACTGCGTCTAGAAAGTCTGTGAGCTTCCTGTCGGTCTACTCACGACCAAGACGAAGCTGCGAAACTCCCGATTGTGCCATTGCATGTCCCCCACGGGAAACCAGGTTGCAGGGTGATGGCCGCGGCCTGTATCTCACCAAGCGGCTAAATCCCCACCTAAGCGCATTCCCATCTCTACGGCAAGTGGGACCAACTACTTGAGGCCCGCCGGGAATTCACACCATGTCAATTATCCAGCGGACTTGGCCGTTTTGTTTGCCGCAATGATGGTTGCAACGCAGCAACACCTGGTAGGCGAAAATTGCCGCCAGCAGTTGGGCCCGGTTGTTGTCCAGGCCACGGTGCCACACACCATGCTCCAGCTCGAACAGCGATTTCAACCAGTCGTCGAACGGTTCCACCGTCTGGCTCCGCCGCGCGCAGAGCTTCAGTCCCTGAGGACGGAATCGCCCCGCGTTGACGGCGTCGCTTGCGTTGCTGGCGTGTCGCAGTCGAAGCCGACTGTCGCCTGGTCCGCTGGCTTTTCTTTTTCGTCCCGCACGAGATCTCTGCACAGAGAAAACGCTTCCCCCTGCGAGGCCCCTACTCACCCCATTCAATCCGGTCCCCGTGCATGTTGTTGTCATAGCCGCTGTCGGCTAGGACATACAACACTTGGCTCTCCAGCCAGCCAATCTTCTCCCCGAAGGTCACGTGTTCACTGGCACTGGCCGTATCGACCGAAGCCAGCAGCGACCAGACGGTTCCGTTAGGCGTGGTCCTCACAACAACTTCATACGAGTAGCCCTGAACCCAACCGTGGTATTCCACATAGCCCGAGGTGCTCTCGGTATCCACTTCGTGCAACCCCTTGGGGATACGGCTGGCCTGATGGTCCCTCTAATGCCATGCCGGACCTCGGCCGGCCAGCAGACTCTTATCCACCGCGATGCTAGTGGGGTCGGCCAGCCCTTGCTCTGCGGCATGCTGACCCTGCAAGCGGATGGCCTGCTAATAGAGGCGGTGGGCGCGGCGGTAGCGGTCGACATAGGTGCTGCGACAGGGGAACATGTCGGTCCCCATCCACGCGGCGATCCCGCTACGGTGTTCGCAGGGATAGCAATACTGGACGGATTTGCTCTTCCTATTGAGCACAGCGATCATAACAAGAGTAGCCATCAGCCATTCAGGAATTTGCGGTTTCCTTTCCGGCCCCTGTTCGGGGTGATTGGCGTTCGGCTTCCTGAAACACTGGCAAGGCCCTCTTCACCAACGTCACCAAGCAGGTGTCTTGCGTGACACCAGTTGCCATCGTGCGGACCTGCGTTCAGGGTCTTTTTCTTGTTTATACCCGAAGCATAGCCCACGCACGCCCTTGCGCTCAGGTCAATCTGATTTCCGGACGGCATCAGATAACCCCTTCGCGGGGCTTGACAACACACACACACACACACATTTAAATTCGCTCTGTATTTTTTGTTTGGCGTTAACGGGCACTTTTCTCAAGTTGGAGCGGCGGTCTATGTTCGGCGGGGAAGAAGCGGAGCAGCCCGTGGCGGAACGGGGGTGCGGTTGCGCTGAACCGAAGGTGGGTCAACCGCCCTCGGCCGAAGTGGAGAGGGTATTCCAGGAGGCTCTTGCGGCCCATCGGCGAGGCGATCTGGCCACGGCCGAAAAGCTCTATCGACAAATGCTCCAAGCGGACCCTCCCCACGCCGGGGCATGGCACTTTCTGGGCGTGATCGCCCTGGCCAGGGAGCATTTTGAGGAAGCCCGGCAGAGTATTGAGTATTCCTTGAAACTTGCTCCCTCAAAGGCCGTTTACTGGAATAACTATGGGGCTGTTTTGAAGGCCCTGGGTCGGTGGTCGGAGGCCCAAACAGCTTTCTCCCGGGCCATCAGTCTCCGTTCCGATTACGCCGATGCCTGGTCAAATCTGGGACTGGTGTATCTGGAGCAGGGGCAGGTCGTGGATGCTGAGCAGTCTCTTCTGCGAGCCCTGGAGCTGGCTCCCCGGCACGTGGATGCCCTGCGTCACCTGGGGCGAGTGCGGCAGATCCAGGGGGAGTGGGCCGAGGCCCTGAGGTTGTGCGAGCAGGCCGTCGCCCTGGCCCCACGTCATGCGGAGCTTCTTCTTCAACTGGGTCAGCTTTATGCCACCCTGAAACAGTTCGGCAAAGCGGTGCAAGTATTGCGGCAGGCGGCCGGCTTGAGGCCCAACTGGGGCGAGGTCCATTTCAATCTGGGGTTGGTTTTTAACGACCTGGAGGAGATTGAGCAGGCCAGGATAGCCTTCGGCCAAGCGGCTCGGCTTTGTCCCACACGGCCATTGTGGGAGTGGCGGGAATTGAGTCTCTGCCCGGCAGTCTTCGATTCGGAAGAGGCCCTCTGGGCCTATCGAGCGGAGCTGGGCCGACGGCTGGACGAGGCCTTGGCGGAGCGGCCGCCTTGTGACTGGCGAGAGATTTTCCGAGATGGTTTTGTGCCGTCCTTTCATCTGTATCATCATGGGGTGTGCGATCGTGGCCTGCGGGAGAAGTTCGCCGGATTATTTGCAGGGGCCTTTCCTCAGGAGAGACCTCGGGCGCCGGGAGGCTCCAAAATCCGCGTCGGCTTTTTGGTGACGGCCGGTCATCAAGGGGGCTTTTTGCGGGGTTTAGGGCGGGTTTTGGCAGGCTTGGATCGGCGGCGCTTTGAGGTCGTCGGACTGGTCTCGGCGGGGATTGGGGAGGCCTGCCGAAAGAGTGTGGCGGCAAGCGACGTCACGTGGACCGAGTTTCCCCACGAAATCCAGCGGGCCTTCACCACGATTCGTCAGGCCCACTGCCACATCGTCTTCCACTGGCAGGCAGGGACCGATGTGGTGGACTACTTTCTCCCCTTCTTGCCTTTGGCACCGGTCCAGTGCATCGGGTTCGGTCAGCATGGAACGACGGGGATTAAGAGCATCGACTATTTTCTTTCTTCAAGACTCTTTGAGCGTGGTGAGGAGGCCTCGGGGGACTATACGGAACGACTGGTGCAGTTTTCCGGTCTCACGACCTGGCAGCCGCGGCCTGGGATCCCTGCAGACACGGGGCGAGGGGCCTGTGGCCTTCCAGAGCGGGGAACCCTCTATTTTTGTCCCCATCGCTTGAGCAAGTTTCACCCGGCATTCGATCGACTATTAAAGGGGATTTTGGAGGCAGACGCGGAGGGGTATTTGGTGGTTTTGAGGGGACACCGTCCGGCAAGCCAGGCCCGGCTCCAGGCCCGCTGGGAAAAGACGCTGGGAAAAAACCTGTGCCGGCGGGTGATGTGGCTGCCCAGCCAGCCGGTTGCGGAGTACTACCGACTGTTAAGTGTTGCGGACATAGTCCTTGATTCTCCCGCCTACAGCGGTTCGCTGACGGGTTTCGACGCCCTAGGCCTGGGCATTCCGGTGGTGACGCTTCCGGGACCACTGATGGTCCAGCGGTATATGCACGGATTTTATCGTCTTTTGGGCCTTTCCGAATTGATTGCGGCAACTGCGGAGGAGTACATCCGCTTGGCTGTCCGCCTGGGCCGGGAGAAAGAGTTTCGCCGGGCCATGCGGGAGCAAATTCGGCAGCGGGCAGAGGTCCTTTTCGAGCAGGATGGGGTGATTCGGGAGTACGAAGATTTCTTTACGCAACTCTGGGAACATTTTCAGTGAAGGGTTTTTGTCGAGAGAAAAAGGAGCGTGGCAATGGGTTTGGCAGGCTTTTCCCGAACTTGGTCAAAGGATAAACGGCGGCAAGGTTGGCTTTGGAAAAAAGGGAATCGCCAGAGAGAGCGACGGCGGACCCTGCGGGTGGAAGAACTGGAAAAGCGGGAACTCCTCTCCGTGGTGGCCAATATCACCGTGGATCAGCCCTCGCAAGTGGAACGGTTGCGGGGGACATTCACGTTCACGATTACGATTACGGACTGCCCACCTGACCTGANCTATGGGGAGGTGTACTTCGAGGTCACCGGGATGGCCGATCCCAATTGTGATTATCAAACCTCGGGCTTTCTGCCCTGCTGTAATATCATCTTCTATGGCAACGGGAGCCAGTCGGCTTCGGTGACGATCGAGAACGATCCTTGGGAGTGAGGAAAACGAAACGATTACTGTGAGACTGACAAGTGGTTGCTGGTTCGATAGTAGTTGCTGCGCTCACAGCGTGGATTTTGAAAACCGGTCAGCCACAGTGACGATCATAGACGACGATCAGTGGTTTTTTTCGATTGAGGCGGCTGACGACACGGCCTCGGAAATGTTGGGAGACCTTAATCCTGGGCGATTTCGGATTTCGCGTTCAATTTCTGGAGAGGCCGACACGACTTACGGGGTAAAAGTCTGGTACAACATTGGTGGGACGGCAAGCCAAGGTGATGATTATCCTTTTGACTATAAGCCTCTGCCTGGTGTGGAGGGAGATAGTTGCTGCGGCTATGGCTATACCGGTTACGTCATATTCCCCGCAAATTCGTCCGAGACCATGATCGAATTTCCCGTGGATGTCATCGAAGACGCACCTGATCCTAGGGCCGAGGTCAAAGAGACCGTGATCTTGACACTCAGCCAAGCAAATCCATTGTGGTACGGAGGTTGCGAATACGGCAACTACCAGTGGGGCCAACAATCGGCAACGGTTTCTATCCATGATAATGATTGGATCGTTGTTAGCGGATCACCAGTGGTGGAGCCGATGTCAGTTCCGGAGAATGCCACCGGCCTTGAATCCGAGATGGGCGGTACACGGGGGGCATTTATCATCCGGCTGTTAGACGGGAATGAGAACTTCGAAGAGGTCAACGTCAGCTACCGGACAACTAATCCCAGCGGTACGGCGACGATCGACGACGATCCGCATTGGGACAACGAGCCGCCCTCTCGCGATTATCAAGCCGACGCCGATGGATTTCTCACGGCCGGGCAGGATGCACTGCCTTTCAGTGGTCAGATCACGATTCCAGTGGGCCAAAACCAATACGTAGTCAGTTTTGTGCCCTGGTATGACAAATTTCAAAACGAATCGACCCCTCCCGAAACCGTCATTTTGACCATTTCCGGAAACAACGTCCACCAAACCCAGAATTCGGCCACCCTTCTTATCTTAGAGCCAATATGGGATCCAAAACCTTGCGTGGGTTGTTGTGGCCAAGAGACTGGCGGTCCCGGTGTTAGTTGCGATGTTTCCGCCGGTACTGGGGGCTTAGGCGCAAGCGCCAGCGGAACCCGTGCCACGTATTACGCCCACTTTGCTTCCGGTCAAGAAACAGTTGTCACCTTCAGCCCGCTGCAACTGACCAACGGTCAAGCTACGCTGGAGTCCGTGGAGGCCAAGTTGGTCAGCTTCGGCAGCAACAGCCTCGACACAACCATCTGGTTCGATGCGGCCGAGGCCTCGGCCCTCAGCACTTATGCCTTCGCCTTCCCGGTCGATGTGTCAACTCTCAACACGGGGGCTTACCCGTGGACCGTCCAATTGATCCAGCACTACTCGGACAATTCCACACAGACAATTACCCTCAGCGGTAAGAAGAACGTCTTCAATACTCTTAATAGCCCGATGGGGCCGGGTTGGTTTGCCTTTGGGGTGGCCCGGCTCATCCCGGACGGGTCCGATGTTCTCCTCCTGCGGGGCGGGCTGCAGCGATTCAAACCGAATGGCACGGGCGGTTGGGTTCCCGATGTATCCGATGACACCAGTGCCTACACGCTGACCGGCAACTGGTACACCGGTTTCACCCTGCGGGCTAAGGATGGAACCGTCGATTATTTCAATCCTGCGGGACTCATTACCCGCACGGTCGATCCGGCAGGGAATCAAACCTTTTACAATTATGACGAATCCAATCGTCTCGTCTCTATTGACGCCCCTGAAGGCGACACCGTCTATCTCTACGATGAACAGACCGGTTGGCTCAGTCAGATCATACGCCCCGATGGCGTGGTGTCCACGTACACCCATGACGCCCAGGGGCGAATCACCCAGATCACCCAGCCCGACCCCGACGGCAACGGTCCGCTTCCGGCCCCCGTCACGGCGTTTGAATACGCGGGACCCAACGGCCTCCTTTCGGCCATCACCTTCCCGGACGGCTCTCGCGAAACTTATGAGTACGATCATGCGCTGCGGCTGAAGAAGATCATCCGCGCCGACGGCAGCGAAGAAACCTACGTCTCTTTCCCAGCTGCGGCCCTGGTCAACCTGGGTAATGGTGAAGGGACGCCTCAGAACCCGGCGGCCTTGCGCGATACCGCGGACCTTAGGGTCAGTTCCACGGTTGGCGGCGTCACCACCACCTCGGCCGTGGATCGGTGGGGGTTTCCCCTGGAGTCGGTGGACGGCGAAGGCCAGACCACCCGTTACATCCGCAATGCCGCCGGACAGGTGGTGAAGGCCATCGAGCCAGACCCCGATGGAGAAGGCCCCTTGACGTCCTCCGTCACCACCTACGAATACGACGCCAAAGGGAACCGCATCAAGATGATCCTCCCCGACGGCGGTGTCCGCCGCTGGGAGTACGATCCCGTTTGGAATGTCGTCACCAAGTACACCGACGAAAGGGGCATCACCACCCTTTATAAGATCGACCCCCAAACCGGATTCGTCCTGGAAAGCCGGATCGTCGTAGGTCTCGTCGATGCGCCGGGCAACAGCAAAAGCGACGATGTCGTCACCCGCTACACCTACACCGACGCCAATGATGGCACCCTCATCGGTCTGGTCGAAACCGAGACCGATGCCGTGGGCGCCGTCACCCGCTACCAGTACAACAGCCGAGGACAGGCGATCCAAATTACCTATGCCTTTGGCACATCCCAGGAAGCCTCGGTCACTTACGAGTACGACCCCGACAGCGGAAAACTCCTGGCGGAGGTCGATGAACTGGGCCGCCGCACGGAATACCAATACAATGCCCTCGGTCAACTCATCCGCAAAATCCTCCCCGATCCCGATGATGAGGGGCCGCTGGCAAGCCCGGCTTACGAGTACGCCTACGATGCCATGGGCAACCTGGCGGCCGAAACCGACCCCTTGGGGAACGTGACCCAGTACGTCTATGACGCCCGCGGCAGGCTCGTCCGCACCCTCCAGCCCGATCCCGATGGGCCAAATGGGCCGCTCGCCAGCCCCGTCACCCAGCAGTTCTACGACACGGCCGGACGCCTCAGCCAGGTCATCGACCCGGTCGGGACGATCACCGAGTACGCCTACGACAACGCCGATCGCCAAACCGCCGTCTATCATGGCATCCTGCTCGATGACGCCGACGGCGGCTACGCTGAAACCGGCCCCAACTGGTCCGATTGGGAGGAGGGTTACGGTAACCTCTCCCGCGTCCATCCCACGGTGACGGGCGATCCCACGGCCGCCGCCACCTGGACGTTTTGCTATCTTTTGGTGGGCATGCAGTACGAAGTCTACGCCACTTGGGAGGCCGACCCCGATAACGCCCAGGATGTCCCGTTCGCCATCTTCGCGGGGGATACTTCCAGCCAGCCCCTGGCCACCCTGACCGTCGATCAATCCCAGGACCCCGGCCAGACCGGCCCCTCACGAAGCATCGCCGGCCGCACCTTCCGTAAGCTGGGCACTTTTACGGTAAATAACCCCACCCTCATCGTCCGGCTTGCCAACAACTCGACGACCGCCGGCAAGAACGTGGTGGCCGACGCCGTCGTGGTGCGATTGGCCTCACCCCTCTCCCAAACCTTCTACGACAACGCCGGGCGGGTCACCGGAACCCTTGATCCCCTCGGGCGACTGACCGCCTACGAGTACGATGCCGCGGGCCGCCAGACCAAGATCATCCAGCCCGATCCCGACGGCAACGGTCCGCTCCCGGCCCCCATGACCCAATACGTCTACAACACCGGCGGGCAACTTGTGCAGGTCATCGACCCCCTGGGCCGCGTCACGGCCTACGAGTACGATGCCCTCGGCCGCCGCAGCAAGCTCATCCTCCCCGATCCCGATGGTCCCGGCTCGCTTACTTCGCCGCAAACCCTGTACCAGTATGACAAGCTCGGCCGACTGGTGGCCCTGACCGATCCCTTGGGCAATGTCACCCGCTACGACTACGACGTCCGCGGCCGCCAGATCCGCGTGACTCAGCCCGATCCCGACGGCAGCGGGCCCTTGGAAGCCCCTGTCACCGAGTACCAGTACGATGCCGCCGGGCAGCTCACCGCAGTCACCGACCCCCTGGATCGCATCACCACCTACGAGTACGACGGACTGGGTCGCCAGATCAAGATCACCCAGCCCGATCCCGATGGTGAAGGGGAGGAATTGGCCCCCTGGACCACTTTCACCTACGATGCCGCTGGGCGACTGGTGAGTCAGGCGGATCGGCTAAACCACACGACCACCTTCACCTACGACAACCTGGGCCGGCTCGTCAGCCAGACCGACGCCAACAACGCCACCACCACCTTCTCTTACGACCCCGCCGGGCGACGCCTCTCCCTGAACGACCCCGTCGGCAATACCACCACCTGGGTCTACGACGCCCTGGGCCGCACCGTGGCCGAGACCAACGAGTTGGGCGATACCCGCTATTTCGTCTATGATGCTGCCGGGTATCTCCTCCGCCAGATTGACCGGCTGGGCCGCGTCCGCCAGTTCCAGTACGACAATCTCGGTCGCAATACGGCCGAAATCTGGTATAATAATGTTCAGGATGCCGAGGCCGATCAGAACCGCCAGCGAACGATCAGCTTCAGCTACGATCTGGTCGGCCAGCTCACAAGTGTTGATGACATCGAGGCCGACTACACCTACAGTTACGATGCCCTGGGCCGGGTGACCACGATCGCCCACAGCTTTGTGGGGCTAACACCCATGGTGACCTTCACTCAGGTTTACGATGCGGCGGGCCGCCGCACCCGGCTGATCGCCCAGATCAATGGCACGCCGGATTTCAAAAACCGCTACTTTTACGACGCCCTCGGTCGCATCACCGACATCACTCAAACCTCCCAAAGTGGCGGCAACCCCGTTGCTACCAAGTGGGTGGACTTTTCTTACGATGTGGCCAGCCAGTTGGTCGGACTGGTCCGTTATGCCGACCTGGGCGGCTCACAACGGGTGGCCGAAAGCAGCTACAGCTACGACCAGGCCGGGCGACTGCGGAACCTCAGCCACTTCCGGGGTCAGACCACCTTCGTGGAATATACCTGGAACTTCGACGCCGCCAACCGCATGACCCAGTATATCAACTCGGTGGACGGCACGGCCGACTACACCAGCGACGCCACCGGCCAGCTCACCGCCGCCGACTACGACTATCAGAGCGATGAGCTTTACGAATATGATGCCAACGGCAACCGCGTCACCGCCAATGGCAGCACTTACACCACCGGCACGAACAATCGGCTTCTCTCCGACGGCACCTACCGGTACCTCTACGATGCCGAGGGCAACCGCACGCACCGGTTCATTGATACCAACGCCAATGGGCAGCTCGACGCGGGTGACACGGACATCACCCAGTACAATTGGGATCACCGGAACCGGCTGACGAAGGTGCTGCATCGGT
>Ga0067045_1027552_pt1 | contig 94075 bp, 88 predicted proteins | sample TerdegcTABiofilm_FD_59184 | JGI IMG/M metagenome (GOLD analysis project Ga0067045, IMG submission 59184) | Combined Assembly of (Gp0054472, Gp0054536) Wastewater bioreactor microbial communities from Singapore -Terephthalate degrading...
GGTGAGCTCGGCGCAGGCGTCGAGCTTGTCATAGACCTTCTTCTTTTTCTTGAAGATGCTCTTGATCTCGTCCAGGAGGAAGATGACCCGCTGGCGCTGGTTCATCTCGTCCTCGGAGGGGTCGTCCTCCTCGATGGTCTTGACCACGTCCTTGAGCTTGATCTTGCCGTTCTTGAGATCCTCGCCCACCTGGATGAGTTCCTCAAGCGCGACGGGCACTTCGACGAGGGAGTACAGGACCTCCATCTCGCCGTTCTCGATCTTCTTGGCGATGACCACCTCGCCCTCGCGGTCGAGCAGGGGCACGGCGCCCATCTCCCGCAGATACATGCGGACCGGGTCGGTGCTGCGCGAGGAATAGTCCGAGGCGTCCTCGTCGTCGCCCACCAGCTCCAGGTCCATCTCATCGGACTCGGCCTCCGAGGGCTCGGCGGTCATCTTCTTGCCGCTCTCCTCGGTGTCCACGATGACGATGTTCATCTGGTCGAAGATGCTGTGGACCTCTTCCAGCTGATCCGGCGAGCTGATCTCCGAGGGCAGCGCCTTGCTGACCTCTTCAAAGGTCAGGAAGCCGTTTTTCTTTCCCTTGGCGATCAGGGATTTGATCTGCTGGATGTCCTTAATGTTGTTCATCGTCCCTCCCTAGAAACTCGTTCAGGGCCTGCAAATGTTCTGAGGCCTGGCGCTCGTCCCCGTTCCGCAGGGCCTCGCGCAGGGCTTCCTTGAGCTGGCGGCGGGCCTGGCGTTCGTGGCAGCTGGCCACGCGTTCGCAGATGTGCAGCCATTCGTCGCGCAGCTCCTCGCCGGAGAGGATGCGCTCCACGCGCTCCTGCCGACAACGAGCCCAAAATTTCTTTTCGTCGTCCGCGAGCCAGGGCAACAGGTCCTGGCCGCCATGAAGCTTGATCTTCTCCCACAATTCCCGGGCCCAGGGCGTGGCCAGCACGCGCTCGAACCCGCGGTCCGCCAGGTCCTGGACATACTCCGGATACTGGATGGGAAACCGCAGGAAATACCGGTCGTCCTTGTCGTCTCGGCCCACAGGCCGCACCGCGGCCAGGGGCTTGCGTTCCCGGGCCGCCTCCCGGGTTCCCTGCCCTGCTCCCAGGGCCTGGCGCAGCTCGGTCTCAGCCACGCCCAGCCCGGCCACCAGACGAGGCAGGTAATAGGCCCTGAGCCCGTCGTCGGCCAGCTTTTCGAAAAATCCCTTGGCCCAGCCCATGGTCTCGCGCGGGGCGAAGTTCTCGCGCAGGGTGTCCATGCAGAAGGTGAGCCCGTCCTTGGCCGCTTTGAGGCACTTCTCAAAGCCTTCGGTCCCCTCCTTCTGGAGCACGGAGTCCACGTCCTCGCCCTCGGGCAGCATCACCACCCGGCAGGCCACGCCCAGAAGCAGGATCATCTCGCTGGACTTGAGCGCGGCCTTGCGTCCCGCGTTGTCGCCGTCAAAGACCAGGTCCACCCGCGAACAAAAGCCCGCAAGACGGCGCACCTGCTCCCCGGTGAGCGCCGTGCCCAGTACCCCGCAGGCGTCGGTGTAGCCGAACTGGTGCAGGGAGAGCACGTCCATGTAGCCTTCGGTGAGCAGGGCCCGCTTGCTGCGGGTCATGGTCGAACGGGCTTGGTACAATCCGTAGAGGTGCTCTCCTTTTTTGTAGATGGGCGTGTCGCTGCTGTTGAGATATTTTGGTTCTCCTTCACTAATGATTCTGCCGCCAAAGGCAATAACCCGGCCCGACAAATTCTGGATGGGGAAGATGAGTCTTCCGCGGAACCTGTCGTAAATATTTCCTTTTTCATTTTTCGATAAAAGACCGGCCACGACCCCCTGCTCCGGGGTGTGTCCCTTTCCCTGGAGAAAGGTGTCCAGGCCGTGCCAGTCGTCCGGGGAATAGCCCAGGCCGAAGGCCTCCACGATGCGCGGCTCGATGCCCCGGCGCTTCAGGTATTCCCGAGCCGGGCGGCCCTCCTGGCGGCCCAGGTTCTGGCGGAAGAAGTCCCGGGCCTGGTCGTGCATGTCCAGGAAGACCTTCTTGCGCCGCTGCTGCTCGCGGGCCTCGGGGTCGTCACGCTCCTGTCCCAGCTCCACCCCGGCCTCGGCGGCCAGTTGCTCCAGGGCCTCGCGGAACTCCAGACCATTGATCCGCTTGTAGAAATCGATGACGTCGCCCGAGGCCTGGCAGCCGAAACAGTAGAAAAACCCCTCCTCGTCGTTCACGGACATGGACGGCTTGGTCTCGGCGTGAAAGGGGCAGGTGCACATGAAGCGGCCGGACACCGGGCGCAGGTCCACGTAGCGGCGGACCACGTCCGAAAGCAGAAGCCGGGACTTCACGGCCTGGATGGCTTGGGAGTTCACGCCCGCCGCCCCGCTACTTGAGGGTCACTTCGGTCATGCCGTCGCCGCCCCGGTCCTCGGGAGCCAGGGCAAAGGCGTCCACCGCCGGAAACTGCCGCAGAAATTCGTGCACCTCGCGGCGCAGGGCCCCGGTGCCGCGGCCGTGGATGATCTCGGCCCGGCCCGTGCCGCGCAGCAGGCAGTCGTCCAGGAAGCGCTCCAGCTCGCGCAGGGCCTCGTCGGCGCGGTGGCCGCGCAGGTCCAGGCTGCGGGTCAGGCCCTCGGCGGCGGGGGCGGCGCTTTTGGCCTCGGCCTTGGACGCGGCGGCGTCCCGGGCCTGGCCCAGGTCCGCCTCCTTGACCCAGAGGGCCACGCCGTCCAGATCGATCTTCACCTGGCGCTTGCGTTCGTCCTTGTCCAGGACCGTGCCGCTGCGGCCCCAGGCCCGGTACTCCACGCTCCGCCCGGGCCGGATGTCCTCCCAGCCGAAGGACGGAGGCGCGGCCTCGGCCGCCAGGGAGCCCACACCCTCCAGGCGTTCGCGGGACTCGGCCAGCTTCTTGAGGGCCTGCTTGCGGCCGATCTTCTCGGTCTTCCACTCGTGGAGCACGGCCTGGGCCTGGGCCCTGATCTCGTCCACCAGGGCGCGGCGCTCCCTGTCGAAACGGGCCTCCAGGCCCTGGCGCTTGGCGCGGAGCTTGTCGCGCTCCCCGGCCAGGGCGGCCAGCTCCTTTTCCCGGGCCACGGCCTGGGCGTTGAGCCGGTCCAGCACGGCCGAGGTGTCCGAGCCGTCCAGGAGCAGGTACTGCTGGGCCTTGGCCAGGATGGTTTCTGGCAGGCCGTGCTCGCGGGCCACGTCCAGGGCGATGCTCGCGCCCACCTGGTCGTAGGCCAGGCGGAAAAGCGGCTTCTTGGTGTCCGGGTCGAAGAGCACGCTGGCCGCGCGCACGCCCTCGGCGGCCAGGGCGTGGGCCTTGAGGGCCGGGAAGTGCGTGGCCACCAGCACGCTGGCCCCGCGCTCCAGGAGGCTGTCCAACACGGATTGGGCCAGGGCCGCGCCCTGGGTGGGGTCCGTGCCCGCGCCGAATTCGTCCAGGAGAAAGAGGGTGTCCTTGTCCACCAGGTCCCAGACCCGGGCCAGATAGCGCACCTGGGCCGTGAAGGTGCTCACGTGGTCCTCCAGGCTCTGCTCGTCGCCCAGGATCACAAAGATGCGCTTCCACAGGGGCAGGCTGCTGCCGATGCCCACGGGCACGGGCAGGCCGGAGAAGGCCATGAGGGCGATGAGGCCCATGGTCTTCAGGCACACGGTCTTGCCGCCCGCGTTGCCGCCGCTGATGACCAGGGCCCGCTGGCCCTGTTGGAGCTTGATGTCCAGGGGCACCACCCCGCCCTGGTTCAGAACCAGGAGCGGATGGCGGGCGTCCAGCAGCCGCGGCGGCAGGCCGGGCTCCAGGTCCAGGGTGCGGCCGCCCAGGGCCTCGGCCAGGGCGGTCTTGGCCAGGAGCACGTCCAGGGAGACCAGGGCCGCCGAGGCCCCGGCCACGGCGTCGCGCTCCTGGCGCACGATGCCGGTCAAGAATTCCAGGACCTTGCGCTCCTCGCGCCGTTCCTCCTGCTTGAGCTCCTGGAGCTGGTTGTTCAGCTCCACCAGGAACATGGGCTCGAAATAGCAGGTCTCGCCGGTCTGGGAGTAGTCGTGGATGATGCCCTGGAAGCGGCCCTTGAAATTGGCCTTGAGCGGCAGGACGTAGCGGTCCGAGGAGATGGTCATGAACTCGTCCTGGAGAAACCGCGCCAGGTCCTCGCCCAGGATGAAGTCCTTGACCTTCTTGGTGCAGCGCTGGTGGATGCCGCGGATCTCGGAGCGTACGGCCGAGAGCCCGGGCGAGCTTTCGTCGCGCAGGCGGCCCTCGTCGTCCAGGCAGCGCCGTGTGGCGGACCAGACCGTGGCGGGCCAGGGCGCGCGGACCACGGTCTCGGTGAGTTCGTCCCAGCCGCGCTGGCCGAGATTCTGCAGGGCCTCGCGGGCGGCCTTGGCCTGTTCCAGGGTGGTCAGCAGGGCGAACAGGGCGTCCTGGTCCAGCACGGCCGCGGGGCGCTCGGTGGCTGCGGCCAGGCCCTCCAGGGGCTCGAAGGGGCTCAGGGAAAAGCCGGTCTCCTTGCGCCATTCCACGGCCTGCTCCAGGAGCCGGTTCTGGAGACGCAAGGAAGCCTCGTCCCGCAAAGGGGCGATGGACAGGCAGGCCGCTTCCCCGGCCTTGGACACCGCGCGGTCCGCCAGGACCCGCAGCACCTTGGGGAATTCCAGCAACTGGAAGGTTCTGGATTCCATGAATTCGCGCCGGTCAGGACGAGAGCCGCGCCCGCACCAGTTCACTGGCCTTCTTGCCGTCCACCTGCCCCTTGTGGGCCTCGAGCACGGCCTGCATGACGCGGCCCATGTCCTTGAGGCTCGCGGCGCCGAGGTCCTGGACCACGGCGTCGATGGCGGCGGCCAGCTCCTCCTCGGTCAGGGCCTTGGGCATGTAGGCCGTGAGCTCTTCCAGCTCGCGGGCCTCCTTCTCGGCCAGATCGGGGCGGTTGCCGCTGGTGAACTGGTCAATGGATTCGCGGCGTTGCTTGACCTGTTTGGCGATGACGTCGAGGATCTCGCCGTCGCTGAGGGGACGGCAAAGCTCCACCTGACGGTTCTTGATGGCTGTCTTGAGCATCCTCAAGACAGCCACCCGAACCGTTTCCTTGGCCTTGTAGGCGGCGACGAAGTCGGTTTCGATCCGTGCCTGAAGGGCCATTACATCATTTTCATTTTGCGGAGTTTCTTGACGAGCCGCTTCTTGGCGGCGGCCTTCTTCTTCTTGCGCTGGACGCTGGGCTTTTCGTAGTGCTGACGCTTTTTCAGCTCAGAGAGGATGCCAGCCTTCTCGACCTGCTTCTTGAAGCGGCGCAGGGCCACATCGAAGTTGTCGGAGTCGTCGAGGACAATACCGGGCATGGAGACATCACCTCCCTGAATGCCCCGGAAAACGGGGCGGCAAAATTTGCAAAAGAATCAGATATGCCTTCCCGGCGAAGAAGGCAAGCAAAAAATCCCCGGAATCTGCGGGAGAATGCGGAGCGGCCCGTCCGGCAGAACCGGACGGGCCGTATGAATCGCTAACAGATGCCGCGTGAAAACCCTAGTGATGGTGGCTGACGCCGCCGTTACCGCGGGAATCACACCAGGCTTTCAGGATGCAGTACCCCATGCCGGTGGCGATGACGCCCAGCACGATGTACAGCACGCCGAAAAACACGGCATGGTCGGCCTGCCACCAGGGAAGGTCCATGGGCAGAGGACTGTGAACGGTTTCACCGTGGAGCATAGTGGATCCCTACCTTACTTGACGGCGTCCTTGAGCAGCTTGCCGGGGCGGAACTTCACGATCTTGGTGGCCGGGATCTTGATGGTGGCGCCGGTGCGGGGGTTGCGGCCCACGCGGGACTTGCGCTGCTCGACCAGGAAGGTGCCGAAACCGGTGAGGGTCAGCTTCTTCTCCTTGACCAGGGTGCCCTCCACGGTCTCCAGGAAAGCATTCAGGGCGCGCTCGGCGTTCGCCTTGGTCAGGTTGGCCTTCTCCGCGATTTTGACAACCAGCTCAGCCTTAGTCATCAGTCCTTCCTCCTCAATAAGGTTTTCGACGATCACGACATCGTCAAGGAATGGCCGCTCACTTCCGAAGGCATTGAATTCAGCATTCTTACTTGTTCCGGGTTGTACTGCAAACCAGGGTCCCTGTCCAGACGCTTCAAATTCTCATCCTGCGTCCGGGAAGGCCCGGCAGTGCTCACCTTCGGTTTTCGCATCACTTGAAAACAAGATTTTCCAAGCGAAGTCAAGTGAAAATGTGAAATTTCATGCAGGTCGCCAGGTCCAGAAAGTGCTGCGGGGACAGGTTTTCCGGCCTGCAGGAGGGGGCCAGGCCCGCTCTCTCGAACCACTGCCCTGCACCAGATTCCCATTGTGATTTCAGTATGTTGCACATCTGCTTCCGCCGTCTCTGGAAGCAGTGGTGCAAAAGCGCGGCCAGGGCTTGGGACGCCTCCCTTTGCGGCCGCACGCTCCGGGGCCGGAAGCGGATCACGGCCGAGTCCACCTTGGGACGGGGGCGGAACACGTTGGGCGATACCTTGAAGAGGTATTCGGTCCCGGCAAAGACCTGCACCCAGGCCGTGAGCGCGCCGTAGGACGAGGTTCCGGGCGCGGCGGTGAGCCGCAGGCCCACCTCGTGCTGAACCATGAACACGGCCCGGTCGTATGCCGCGGCCCGGGACACGAACTCCCAGATGAGCGGCGAGGCCACGTTGTAGGGCAGGTTGCCCACTACCTTATAAAGAGGGGAGTCCACGCCCTCCCAGGGGTGTTCCAGGGCGTCGGCCGTGAGCGCCTCCAGGCCCGGGAAACGCCGGGCCAGCTCCGGGGCCAGGTCGCGATCCTTTTCCAGGGCCAGGAAGCGGGCGGGCTGCGCGGCCGCGATCCACTCCGTCAGCGCCCCGCGGCCCGGGCCGATCTCCAGGACCGTGTCCCGGGGCCTGAGGTCCAGGGCCGCCACGATGCGGCGCGCGGTGTTGGGGTCGCAGAGGAAGTTCTGGCCCAGGCTGCGTTTGGCGTACGGCATGCCCTCCCCTAGCCCAAGCGGGAAAAACCCGCAACGAGAGGGCGTTGACAAGATTTTGATGCTGGCCGTACAAGGTCGCATTCCCGCACAAGGAGGCCCCATGGACCTGCGACGCTACATCCGCGACATCCCCAACTACCCCAAGGAAGGGATTCTCTTCTTCGACATCACCCCGCTGCTGGCCGACCCCAAGGCCTTCCAGCACACCATCGACGCCATGGCCGAGCGCTTCCAGGGCAAGGGCGCCACCAAGATCCTGGCCGCCGAGGCCCGCGGCTTCATCTTCGGCGCACCCCTGGCCTACCGCCTGGGCATCGGCTTCGTGCCCGTGCGCAAACCCGGCAAGCTGCCCTACAAGACCACCTCCGTGACCTACGACCTGGAGTACGGCACGGACACGCTCTGCATGCACGAGGACGCCGTGGCTCCAGGCGAGCCCGTGCTGCTCATCGACGACCTGCTGGCCACCGGCGGCACCACCGGCGGCATGCTCAAGCTCGTGGAAACCGCGGGCGGCAAGGTCGTGGGCATCGGCTACGTGGTGGAACTGGGCTTCCTGGACGGCCCGGCCAAGCTCCTGGGCCACAAGCACGAATACCTGATCAAACTGTAATGCAGAAAGGCCCTCTCCCCATGCTCAAAATCGGCGTCATCGGCGGCAGCGGCCTGGGCGATCCCGAGATCTTCCGCTCGGCCCAGGAGGAGCACGCCCTCCTGGACATGCGCGACATCGAGGTGGACACGCAGTACGGTCCGCCCAGCTCGCACCTCCAGAAACTCACGTTCAAGGACCGGGAGGTCTTTCTCCTGGCCCGCCACGGCCGCGCCCACACCATCCCGCCCACCCAGGTGAACTACCGGGGCAACATCCTGGCCCTCAAGGACCAGGGCTGCCAATGCATCCTGGCCACCACGGCCGTGGGCTCCCTGCGCCGCCGCATCGAACGCGGACATCTGGTGGTCCTGGACCAGTTCATCGACTTCACCCGGCGCCGCATCAACACCTTCCATGAACACTTCGCGCCCCACTCGCCTGCCCACACGCCCATGGCCGACCCCTTCCACGAGGGCCTGCGGCGTCAGCTCCTGGCGGGGTGCGCGGCCCTGGGCTTCGCCCACCACGAGCGCGGCACCGTGGTCACCATCGAGGGACCGCGCTTCTCCACCCGGGCCGAGTCGCATATGTTCCGCACCCTGGGCGCGGACGTCATCAACATGAGCATCGCGCCCGAGTGCGCCCTGGCCAACGAGGCGGGCGTGCCTTACGCCGCCGTGGCCATGAGCACGGACTACGACTCCTGGAAGGAGGACGAGCCGCCCGTGACCTGGCAGGACATCCTCAAGATTTTCGCCGAGAACGCCCAGAAGGTCACCAGCCTGCTGCTGCACGTGATCCGCGGCCTGGAGCCCGGGATGCTGGCGGCCCCGGCCGGGCCGGAAGGCACTTGACAAGACCCGCCTCGAGCGCATATTGAGCGCGTTTCTTGGCGCTGACGATTACGATCAACCCCGCCGCCGTCCGGAAGCGACCGGCGCGCGTGTGCAAGGAGGAGCGTTCATGGCCAACGGCAACGTGAAAGCCGGCTCGTTCGAGGGCGCGGTGAAGACCCCCGAGGGTCTGTCCTTCAAAGGCGTCATCCTGCAGCCGGTCATCGACAAGTGCGAGGGCTGTGAGCGCATGGTGGCCTTCGAAGACCAGAATTTCTGCCCCAGCTACCCGCAGCCGGCCCGCAAGTGGGCTCTCGGGGTGTGCAACTTCGCCACCCACGTGCGCGCCCAGGTGGACACCCAGGGCAAGGTCAAGATCAACCCCCTCAAGGCGTCCAAGCGCGCCGCCAGGGGCCGCTAGCCCGAGTCCGTACGGGGCGGGGGCGACCCCGCCCTTTTTTTCCTGAAAAGCCTGCCGGGCCGCGGCCCGAGATTCCGGCCGCGCCCCATGGGAGCGGACCATGCAGGACCTCTTCGCCTTCCTGGATTCCCAGTCCGAATACGTGGTGGACCTGCAGCGCCGCCTCACGGCCATCCCGGCCGTGGGGCCCAAGAACGGCGGGCCAGGCGAAGAGGCCAAGGCCGCCTTCGTGCGCGGGCACCTGCGCTCCCTGGGCTTCACGGAGATCCGCGACTATCCGGCCCCGGACCCCTCGGTGCCCGGCGGCCTGCGACCCAACATCGCGGTGACCGTCCCGGGCCGCGACCCCTCGCGCACCTTCTGGGTCATCTCCCACCTGGACATCGTGCCGCCCGGCGACCTGGCCCTCTGGAACAGCGATCCCTACGAACTGGTGCGCCAGGGCGACCTGGTCATCGGCCGCGGCGTGGAGGACAACCAGCAGGGCCTGGTCTCCTCCCTGCTCCTGGCCCGCTACCTGCTGGAGACGAAGACCATCCCACCGGTGAACTACGGCCTGCTCTTCGTGGCCGACGAGGAGACCGGCAGCGTGTTCGGCCTGGACTACGTGCTGCGCGCGCATCCCCAGGTCTTCGGACCCGACGACATGTTCCTCATCCCGGACTTCGGCCAGCCCGACTCGGGCATGGTGGAGGTGGCCGAGAAGAGCATGCTCTGGCTCCAGGTCACGGTGCACGGCCGCCAGTGCCACGGTTCCACCCCGGAAAAGGGAATCAACTCCCTGGTGGCCGCCGCGGACCTCATCCTGCGCATCCGGGGCCTGTACAAGGAGTTCGCGGACGCCGACCCGCTCTTCGACCCGCCGATCTCCACCTTCGAGCCCACCAAGAAAGAGGCCAACGTGGGCAACATCAACACCCTACCCGGCCGCGACGTGTTCTACGTGGACATGCGCGTGCTGCCCCACTACTCCCTGGACGCCGTTCTGGCGCGCATTGAGGAACTGGGCCGGGAGGTGGAGCGCGAGCACGGCGCGCGCATCGAGTACGCCACGGTGCAGCGCGAGCAGGCCGCCCCGCCCACGCCGCCGGATGCCGAGATCGTGACCAGGACCATGGCCGCCATCCGCTCGGTCTATGGCGGCGAGCCCAGACCCGTGGGGGTCGGCGGCGGCACCGTGGCCGCGTTCCTGCGCCGCCGCGGGCACCAGGCCGTGGTCTGGGCCACCCTCAACCATTTCGCCCACCAGCCCAACGAGCAGGCCAGCATCCAGGCCACCGTCAACGACGCCAAGGTCATGGGCCTGGTGCTCCTGGGTTGAGCCGGACACAAGACGTGCGCAACCCAGCGCCCGAACGTTTCGACCTGGTGGTGGTCGGCGCCGGACACGCCGGGTGCGAGGCGGCCATGGCCGCGGCCCGGCTCGGCCTGGCCACCCTGCTCCTCACGCTGAACGCCGAGCGCATCGGGCACCTCTCCTGCAACCCGGCCATCGGCGGCCTGGCCAAGGGCCACATGGTGCGGGAGATCGACGCCCTGGGCGGCATGATCGGGCTGTGGGCCGACGAGGCGGGCATCCAGTTCCGCACCCTGAACACCCGCAAGGGGCCGGCCGTACGGGCCACCCGCGCCCAGATCGACCGCGACGCCTACCTCCGGGTGGTCCGGCGCGACGTGTTCGGCCGGGAGAACCTCTGGGTGCGCCAGGACATGGCCGTGGCCGTGCTGCGGGAGAACGGCCGGGCCGCCGGAGTGCTCACGGCCCTGGGCCAGACCCACGCCGCCCGGGCCGTGCTCCTGACCACCGGCACCTTCCTGCGCGGGCTCATCCACGTGGGCCTCACCCATTTCAGCGGCGGCCGCCTGGGCGATCCCGCGTCCCAGGACCTGAGCGCCAGCCTGCGCCACATCGGGCTGAACCTGGGCCGCCTCAAGACCGGCACCACGCCCCGGCTGCTCAAGGAGAGCATCGATTTCGCGGGCCTGGAGGTCCAGCCCGGCGACGCCCCGCCCCCGGGTTTCAGCTTCCTGGGTCCCGGCCCGGTGCTGCCCCAGGTCCCCTGCCACATCACCTACACCAACGCGGCCACCCACGCGGCCATCCGGAAGGGTCTGGACCGCTCGCCGCTCTACACCGGCGTGATCCAGGGCGTGGGCGCGCGCTACTGCCCGTCCATAGAGGACAAGGTGGCCCGCTTCCCGGACAAGGAGCGGCACCAGGTCTTTCTCGAGCCCGAGGGCCTGGACAGCCCGGAAATCTACCCCAACGGCGTGCCCACCAGCCTGCCCCTGGACGTGCAGCTGGACATGATCCGCACCATCCCGGGCCTGGAGCGGGCCCAGATCGTACGGCCGGGCTACGCCATCGAGTACGACTTCGTCCCGCCCACCCAGCTCTGGCCCACCCTGGAGGCCAAGGTCCTGCCCGGGCTCTACCTGGCCGGGCAGATCAACGGCACCTCGGGCTACGAGGAGGCCGCGGCCCAGGGCCTGTGGGCCGCGCTCAACGCGGCCGCGGCCCTGCGCGGGCAGGCCCCCTTCCTGCTGCGGCGCGACCAAGCCTACATGGCCGTGCTGGTGGACGACCTGGTGACCAAGGGCACGGCCGAGCCCTACCGCATGTTCACCTCCCGGGCCGAGTACCGGCTGCTCCTGCGCGAGGGCAACGCGGATCTGCGCCTGACCCCCGCGGGCCGGGACCTGGGACTGGTGGACGAGGCCCGTTGGAGCCGTTTTACGGACAAGCGCGCCCGGCTGGCCGCGGTGCTGGAGGCCTTGGACCACATCCAGGTGCGGCCCGACGCCGCCACCCGCGAACGCCTGGAGGCCCTGGGCGCGGCCGTGCCGGGCAAGGCCGTGAACCTGGCCCAGATCCTGCGCCAGCCCCAAGTGGCCATCCGGGACCTGGCCCCGTTCTGGGAACCGCTGGCGGACATGGACGCGGACGTGCTGGCCGAGGCCGAGACCCAGGTGCGCTACGCCGGGTATCTGGAACGCCAGGCCGAGCTGGCCGAGCGCCACAACCAGATGGAAGAAGCAGCCCTGGACCCGGACCTGGACTACGCCGCCGTGGCCGGGCTCACCCGCGAGGCCGTGGAAAAGCTCTCCCGGCTGCGGCCCCTGACCCTGGGCCAGGCCGGGCGCATCTCGGGCATCACGCCAGCGGCCTTGGCCTGCCTGGACATCCACCTGCGCCGCCGCGCCAGGGCCTGACTCGTTTTCCCGGTTTTCTTCGGAGCGGAAATCGCGTATCCAGGGTGTTGGGCCACGCCCCGGAGACCCCATGATCGAGCGTCTGTCATTTATCGCGACCCAGCCGCCCTCGTTCAACGAGCCGACCCTGGACCGGCACTTCGTGCAGCAGATCGGCCAGGCCTTCGGTTCGGGCGGCGCGGTGACCCCGGCGCTGGTGACCATCGCCGTGCTGGTGGCGGTGTTCTGCGCTCTGGCCCTGGTGCTCGGCCGCCTCTGGCTGCGCTGGCGGCAGCGCCAGGCCGAGGCCGAACCGCCCGTCGGCATGCTCGCGGACCAGGCCTCCATCCGGGAGGTCCTAGAAAACGCCCTGCTGCACCGCTCCAAGGTGGAGCTGAGTTTCCACCAGAAGGACGAACGCCGCCGCTCCATCGCCTGCGCCCTGCTGGAGGTGGGCCGCACCGGCCTGACCCTGGAGCTGCCCGCAGGCATCATGCCCGGGCCGTCCTGGGTGGGCCGCCAGGTGGACGGATTCTTCCAGATCGGCCAGGGAGCGGCCGCGGCCAAGCGCAAGATATTCTATCATTTCAGCACGGTGGTCTCGGCCGTGCCCAAGGCCGGCAAGCACGCGGCCATGCTCGCCCTGGCCCTCCCCGACAACATCATCCTGTCCCAGAAACGGGCCTTCCTGCGCATGGCCCCGCCCTCGTCGGCCATTCCGGTCTTCGAAATCCTGCCCGCGGACGACGCCACCCTGCGCCAGTGCCTGGCCTGGCTCCTGCCGCCGCCCCCGCCCGGAGAGGGCCAGGAGCCGCAGCCTCCGGCCACGCTGCCCAGCCTGGGCCGCTTCAAGATCAAGGACATCTCCGGCGGCGGCGGCCGGGTGGAGGCCCGGCTCGCGGACAAGGAGGGCCAGCAGCGCCTGAGCCTGGCCGCAGGCGTGGGCTGCTACGTGGCCCTGGAACTCCAGGCCGACCCGCCCAGGCGCTACGTGCTCGGAGCCACGGTGCGCCGCGTGTTCCGGGAGTCCGCCGGGGTCCTGGACCTGGGCCTGGAGTTCACCTCCCGGCTCAAGGGCCTGTCCCCGGACACGGGCCTGCCGGTGTGGAAGGCCCTCAAGGGCAAGGGCGACGAGAGCATCGAGAACTGGGTCGTGCGCAAGTACCTCGAGATCTACCGGGACAAGGGCGTGGAACCCGCGGCCTGATCCCTTGTTGACAGATCGTTCCGCGCAATCTAATTCCCAACCCTACGGGATCGCCGCAAAACAGGCGGCCGCCCGCGTTTCGGAACTGTCACAAGGAGACTGGTTTGGACGAGGATTCCGATCACCGATTTCTCTCCCGGATCATCAATCTCTTCCGCAGCAAGTCCAACAGCCACGATCTGGAAGAGCACATCCTGGACGCCAAGGACGAGGGGGCCATCCCTCCGGAAGAGGTGTCCATGCTGCTCAACGTGCTCGACCTGGGCAAGACCCGGGTGGAAGACATCATGGTCCCGCGCATCGACATCGCCTGCGCCGAGATCCACGCCGGCCTGGAAGAACTGGCCCGGCTCATCGTGGACTGCGGCCACTCGCGCATTCCCATCTACGAGGAAACCAAGGACCGCATGGTGGGCATCGTGCACGCCAAGGACCTCCTGCGGCCCCTGCAGGATCCCCGCTGCCCGGGCGAGGCCCCCTGCACCACGCGCCAGATCATGCGGCCCGTCTTCTTCGTCAACGCCCAGGCCAGCGTGCGCAGCCTGCTGCGCCAGTTCCAGACCGGGCGCATGCACCTGGGCATCGTCCAGGATGAGTACGGCGGCACGGCCGGACTGGTGACCATGGAGGACGTGCTCGAGGAGATCGTAGGCGACATCGAGGACGAATACGACGCCCTGCGGCCCGACGAGATCGAGCGCCGCGACGACGGCACCCTGCTCTGCTCCGGCCGCACCCTGCTGGAGGACGTGAACCAGGCCCTGGGCCTGGACCTGACCTCCGAGGACGTGGAGAGCATCGGCGGCTACCTCACCGAGCTGGCCGGGGAGGTCCCGGCCGACGGCGCGGCCTTTGACCTGGGGCCCTGGCGCTTCGTGGTCCAGGACGCCGACGCCAAGCACGTGCGCACGGTGCGCATCGAACCCATCGGACCAAAGCCGGAGACGCCGGAGGCATGACCATCCTCGTCCTGCTCTGCGCCTGCGGAGCCTGGATCGGCTTTGCCAACCCCTTCTACCAGCTGCCCCCGGCGGTCCTGCTCCTGCCCCTGGGGCTCACGGCCATCGCGGCCCGGGCCAGGACCTCGGGCTCGGCCATGAAGACCGGCTGGATCGCCGGGACCCTGGCCGCCACGGGCTGCCTCTACTGGATCTACATCCCGGTGCAGCACTACGGGAACCTGCCCTGGTACCTGGCCCTGCCCTGCCCCCTGCTCCTGGCCTCGGCCCTGGGGGTCTATTACGGCCTGTTCACCCTGCTCCTGCACCGCGGCCTGCGCCTGCTCCGGCCGCCCCTGGCCGCGCTCTGCGCCGGGGTGCTCTGGGCGGGCATGGAATGGTGCATGGGGCATCTGCTCACGGGCTTCCCCTGGCTCACCCTGTCCTCGGCCGCGGCCCCCTGGCCCTGGGCCGTGCAGGGCGCGGCCCTGATCGGGGCCTATGGCCTGTCCGGCGTGCTGGCGGCCATCGCCGCGGGTCTGGCCCTGTGCCAGCGCTCCCTGCCCGCCCTGGTCCCGGCCCTGGCGCTCAGCGCGGCCGTGGGCCTCTTCGGCTGGCAGCACATGCAGCGGGACGATTCCCAGGCCCCCGTGGCCCGCGTGGCCCTGATCCAGGGCAACATCGACCAGAGCCTCAAGTGGGACCCGGAATACCAGGTGGCCACCGTGGAGACCTACACCCGGCTCGCGGCCCGCGCCCTGGAGCCCGGCAAGCTGGACCTGCTGATCTGGCCCGAGACAGCCATCCCCTTCTATTTCCAGGAGGAAAGCCCCCTGCGCGAGCGGGTGACGGGTTTCGCGCGCAGCCACGGCACGGCGCTCCTGGCCGGAGCCCCGGCCTACGCCCCGGCCATGCCGCCGGCCCAACCCCAGCTCCTGAACCGGGCCTATCTCCTGGGACCTGACGGCCGGGAGGCCGGGCGCTACGACAAGGAGCACCTGGTGCCCTTCGGGGAATATGTGCCCCTGGGCCGCTGGCTGCCCCTGGGCAAGCTCGTGGACAGCGTGGGCGACTTCTCCTCCGGCCACAACGAGCGGGCCCTGGCCAGCGGCGACATTGCCCTGGGCGTCCTGATCTGCTATGAAGGCATCTTTCCGGACCTGGCCCAGAAGCGCGTGGAACAGGGGGCCAACCTCCTGGCGAGCATCAGCAACGACGCCTGGTTCGGGGACTCCTCGGCCCCCTGGCAACACCTCCAGCTCACGATCCTGCGGGCCGTGGAGCAGGGCCGCTGGGTGGCCCGGGCCACGAACACCGGCGTCTCGCTGCTCATCGATCCCCTGGGCCGGGTCGTCCTGCACAGCGGCCTGTTCACCGAGGCCGCGGTGCGCGGCGAGGTCCGCCTGGAGAGCGAACGCACCTTCTTCCACCGGACCTTCCAGGTCCAGACCTGGGTCCTGGGCTGCGCCGCCGGCCTGGCGGCCCTGATCTGCCTCCTGGCCCCGGCCCCAGCCGCCCCGCGCCGGAGACTGCGCGGCTGACAACAAGGAACGCCATGCTGCAATATCCCGATCTGAAGACCCGGGGTTCCGAACTTCTGGACCAATTCCAATCCCTCTGGGGGCGGCTTTGACTACCAGGCCTCCAAGGAGCGGCTGGCCGAGATAGAATCCGAGCTGGCCAAGCCCGGAGCCTGGGACAAGCCCGAGAAGCTGACCCCGGTCCTGCGCGAAAAAAGCCAGGTGGAGGCCCGCCTGGGCATGTACGAGGCCCTGGACAAGGCCCGCCGCGACACCGAGGAATGGCTGGAGATGGCCCGCGAGGACAAGAGCGCCGAGGTCCTGGAAGCTCTCAACGACCAGCTGGCCGCCCTGTCCCGCACCCTCCAAAGCACCGAGCTGGCCACCCTGCTCTCCGGCCCCGAGGACAAGACGGCGGCCATCCTGGAAATCCATCCGGGCGCGGGCGGCGTGGAGTCCCAGGACTGGGCCGAGATGCTCCTGCGCATGTACACCCGCTGGGCCGAGGCCCGGGGCTTCGCCGTGTCCACCCTGGACTTCCTGCCCGGCGAGGAAGCCGGGGTGAAGAGCGTGACCCTGTCCATCGACGGGCTCTACGCCTACGGCCTGCTCAAGGGCGAGACCGGCATCCACCGGCTCATCCGCATCTCGCCCTTCGACGCCTCGGGCCGCCGCCACACCTCCTTCGCCTCGGTGGCGGTCTTCCCGGACATCGAGCAGGACATCGAGATCGACATCCGCGAGGAGGATCTGCGCATCGACGTGTTCCGGGCCAGCGGACCGGGCGGCCAGCACGTGAACCGCACCAACTCGGCCATCCGCATCACCCACCTGCCCACGAACATCGTGGTCCAGTGCCAGAACGAGAAGTCCCAGGTGAAGAACAAGGCCATGGCCATGAAGGTCCTCAAGGCCCGGCTCTACGAGCGCGAACTCCAGAAGATCGAGGAGGCCAAGCGCGCGGACCACGCCACCAAGGACGCCATCGGCTTCGGCAGCCAGATCCGCACCTACACCCTGCAACCCTACCGCCTGGTCAAGGACCACCGTTCGGAGACCGAGACCGGCAACGTGGACGCCGTGCTGGACGGCGACCTGGACGAGCTCATCCGCGGCCAGCTGCTCTATGCCCATGCCGGGAAAAAAGCCTGACCAGGGGCGGGACGCCCTCCTCCTGGCCGACCTGGCGGCCCTGCGCGAGGCGCTCTGCGGCGAATACGCCGAGGCCTGCAACGAGTGGGGCGAGGGCGGCGGCCTGGGCCTGTTCCGGCTCTTCCCGGGCCTGGACCTGGAAAGCTGGGCCGCCCTGGCCGAGAAGCACGGCCTGCACCGCTGGCTCCCCCTGCCCCTGGACCAGGCCGCCCTGCCGCACCTCTCCCTGTACCAGCAGACCCTGGACCGGCTGGCCTACCAGACCGACCACGATCCGCTCACAGGGCTGGCCAACCGCCGCTCCTTCGAACGTGCCCTGGACCTGGAGATCGAGCGCGCCCGGCGCAGCCGCATGCCCGTGTGCCTGGCCCTCCTGGATCTGGACGACTTCAAGACCGTGAACGACACCCACGGCCACCCCTGCGGGGACGAGGTGCTCAAGGCCCTGGCCCGCGTGCTCCTGGAGAACAAGCGGCGCTACGACCTGGCCGCGCGCATCGGCGGCGAGGAGTTCGCCCTGGTGCTTTCGGGCGTAGGCCTGGTCAAGTCCGTGGAGATCATGGGCCGCATCCTGTCCCAGTTCTCGGCCGAGCGCTTCCAGGGGGCGGAGGCGGGCTTTTCCGTGACCTTCTCGGCGGGCCTGGCCACCTACCGGGGCGGCGTGTCCCTGGACGTGGCCGAGTTTATGGCCCTGGCCGACAAGGCCCTGTACCAGGCCAAGGGCGAGGGCAAGAACCGCATCGTCAGCGCGCCCCTGCCCGACGTGGACAAGGTGACCCGTGAGGCCACCCAGGTGCACGCCAACGAGAAGAAATTCCTCTTCGGCAAATGAGGACCGCCATGGACAACCCCAACCAGACCCTCTCCCTGGCCGTGCTCTCGGGCAAGGGCGGCGTGGGCAAGACCAACCTGGCCCTGAACATGGGCTACGCCCTGCACGCCGCGGGGCACAGCCTGCTGCTCATGGACTGCGACCTGGGCCTGGCCAATCTGGACGTGCTTCTGGGCCTGTCCCCGGACAAGAACCTGCAGGACCTCCTGCGCGAAGGGGTGCGGCCCCACGACGTGGTCCTGCCCCTGGAGCCCGGCGGCCTGGACATCCTGCCCGCGGCCAGCGGCGTGCCCGAGCTGGTGGAGATGGACGAGGACATGCAGGGCCTGCTCTTCCAGCGGCTCAACGACTTGGTCTCCCGCTACCACTTCCTGGTCCTGGACCTGGGGGCGGGCATCAACAGGACCGTGCTCTCCTTCGCCAAGTCCGCCCGGCGGCGGCTCGTGGTGGTCACGCCCGAACCCACCTCGCTCACCGACGGCTACGCCGTGATCAAGGTCCTGGCCAGCCAGCACGGGGTGCGCGACTTCTGGGTCGTGGTCAACCAGGCCGCGGACGCCCGCGAGGCGCGCCAGACCTTCAAACGCCTGGACATGGCCTGCAGGAACTTCCTGAACCTGGAGCTCACGGACCTGGGCCACGTGCTCCAGGACCCCACCCTGGTGGAGGCCGTGCGGCGCCAGACCCCGCTTCTCAAGTTCGCCCCGAAAAGCCAGGCGGGCCGCGACATTTTTTCACTTGCCGTAAAAGTCGAGAAATTCAGGACTGATAGCCTTGCCGAGTTGACGAAAGCCCCGGTTCTCGGGCCGTTGCAGGCAACGGGAACCGATTAAACTCTTGACGAAAACCTGTATTTTTCGGCATGGATATCTTTCATGAGCGGTGCGAACGCGCTCCCGCCCGTGGGAGCGGCCGCCACGCCGCCCGCCATGCCGTCAAAGCACTTGGGGGATGCCATGAACAAGAGCGAATTGATCAAGGCCCTTGCTGAAAAAAAGAAGCTGCACATCGAGGAATCCACCAAGATCGTCACCGCCTTCGTGGACGCGGTGAAGGAAGCCCTGGTGCGCGGCGACCGCGTGGAGATCCGCGGCTTCGGCAGCTTCAAGATCAAGGCCTACAGCGGCTACATCGGCCGCAACCCTAAGACCGGCGCCGTGGTCAAAGTCCAGCCCAAAAAACTCCCCTTCTTCCGCCCCGGCAAGGAACTCAAGGAATACATCAACGGCTAGGCGGCAATGAAACATCTCATCGCGACCCTGGCGATGCTCACCGCGCTGCTCTGCGGCGCGGCTGCGTCCTGGTCCGCCGATCCCAAGCTGACCATCGTGCTCTCCGGCAACTCGGAAGGCGCGGTCCGGCCCTGCCCGGTCTGCGGCGGCAAGATCATCGGCGGCCTGGGCCGACGGGCCACCTACATCAACGACCTGCGCCAGAGCATGGGCAAGACCGTACCCGTGTTCGCGGTGTCCGCCGGCTTCGAATTCCTGCCCGAGGACGGCAAGATGCCGGAGCAGGCCAAGCTGCAGGCCCTGGCCACGGCCTACTCCAAGATCAACTTCGACCTGGGCCTGCTCACGCCCGGGGAGGCCGCGGCCCTGCGCAAGGCAGGGGCCGCCCTGCCGGGCCAGTGGGTCACCGCGCCCGAGGTCACCGAGGTGGAGCTGCCCCTGCCCGGCGGCGACAAGGTGGGCTTCGTGCTCCTGCCGCCGCTGACCCCCACGGAAAAGGAGCCGCCCAAGGAGCTCATCAAGCTCGTGTCGCGGGCCGTGGAGCACCAGCGCAAGACCGCCAAGGCGGTGGTGGCCGTGAGCCCCTGGGGCTACTTCGTGGAGCTCACCTATCTGCGCACCCTGGACGCGGTCCTGCCGGACATCCTCTTGGGCGCGGGAACAGGCCCGGGCTTCAAGGGCATGGTGGCCGGCGAGGGCAAGACCTACTGGATGCGCGCCTACGGCCTGGGCAAGGCCCTGAACCGCATTGAAATCATGGAGTGGCCCGGCCGCGACCCGGGGTTCCGCTGGCGTGACGAGGAAGACATCCGCTCCCTGAACATCGGACTCACCGACCAGGTGCGCGACGATCCCGCCATCAGCGCCCTGTTCGACGGCATGAATACGGACTAGACGGCGGAACAACTCCGCCGAGGGAGGAGTCATGAAGATTCGCGGGGCGTTCACCGCGCTCGTCACCCCCTTCAAGCAGGGCAAGGTGGACGAGGAGGCCTACCGCCGCCACATCGAGTGGCAGATCGAACAGGGCATCGACGGCCTGGTGCCCTGCGGCACCACCGGCGAGGCGGCCACCATGGACCACGAGGAGCAAGGCCGCGTCATCCGCATGTGCGTGGAGCAGGTCAAGAAACGCGTGCCGGTCATCGCCGGGGCGGGCTCCAACAGCACGCGCGAGGCCATCGAACTGACCAAGCTGGCCAAGAAGGCCGGGGCCGACGCCACCCTCCAGATCACGCCCTACTACAACAAACCCACGCCCGACGGGCTGGTGGCCCATTTCTCGGCCATCGCCAAGGCCGTGCCCCTGCCCATGGTGGTCTATAACGTGCCCGGCCGCACCGGCCTGAACCTGCTGCCCAAGACCCTGGCCCGCATCGCCAAGGAGGTGCCCAAGGTCATCGGTGTCAAGGAGGCCACCGGCGACCTCAAGCAGTGCACCGAGGTGGTGGAGCTCTGCGGCCCCAAGTTTCTGCTCCTGTCCGGCGACGATTTCACGGTCCTGCCGCTCCTGGCCGTGGGCGGCGTGGGCGTCATCTCCGTGGTCTCCAACATCCTGCCCGCCAAGATGGCCCAGCTCTGCGCCGCCTTCTTCAAGGGCGACATGAAGACGGCCCAGGCCGTGAACGTGGATATCCAGGCCATTTCCCGGGCCATGTTCCTGGAGACCAACCCCATCCCAGTGAAGACCTCGCTGGCGCTCATGAAGCGCTGCAAGCCGGACCTGCGCCTGCCCATGGCCCCGCTCACCGAGGCCAACATGGCCCCGCTCAAGGCCGCGCTCAAGAAGTACAAACTCATCAAGTAGGGCGTCCGCGACGCTGACTGACAGGGCCGCCGGGAAAACACCCCGGCGGCCTTTTTTTCCTCGGCGCGCAAACGACATAAAAAAGGGGCGGGACCGAAGTCCCGCCCCTGTCGCATCTCAAGCGTGAGCAGCCTAGGCGAAGGCCTTCTCAAAGGGAGGCACGACCTGCTTCTTGCGGCTCATGACCTTGTCCAGCCAGACGCTCTTGCCCTCGGGCTTCACGCCGAAGGCCTTCTCGATGACCGACGCGTCGTCGGACACGAAGAGCATCTTGGAGCCTTCCTTCATGATGTCGGTGAGCAGCAGGAACACGCTGTGACGGCCGCCTTCCTCGCCCTTCACCTTCTGGATCTCGGCGTACAGGGCCTCCTCGTAGGGAGCCAGGATGGCCAGGTCCACCACTTCCAGCTGGCCGATGCCGACCTTCTTGCCGCCCATGTTGAAGTCCTTGTAGTCGCGGAAGACCAGCTCGCGCATGGGGGTGCCTTCCACGGCGGACTTCACCTTGAACATCTCCATGCCCAGGGCCGTGACGTCGGCCACGCCGGCCACCTTGGCCAGGGCCTCCACGGCCTTCTTGTCCTTGTCCGTGCAGGTCGGGGACTTGAACATGACCGTGTCGGACAGGATGGCGCAGAGCATGATGCCGGCGATGGGCTTGGGAATGGCCACGCCGAAGTAGTCGTACATGGCCTTCACCACGGTGCAGGAGCAGCCCACGGGCCAGACCCACATCTCCAGCGGGTTGGAGGTGGTCACGTCGCCCAGCTTGTGGTGGTCCACCACATAGACCACTTCGGCCTTGTCAATATCCGCAGGCAGCTGGGCCTTGTCGGTGGTGTCCACCAGGGCCAGCTTCTTGCCGGCGGCCTCGGTGAGCAGCTCGGGGGCGGCCACGCCGAACTTCTTGAGCACGAAGTCGGACTCGGGCGGGCAGGCGCCCTGGGCGGCGGCCTTGAACTCCCCGCCGTAGGCCTTGCCGGCCAGGTCGGCAAAGGCGATGGCGGCGGCGATGGTGTCGGTGTCAGGATTTTTGTGTCCGATCACGTAGGTAGCCATGTTCTCCTCCTCACTTGCGTCATGTTTTTTTGATACCCCGAGGGGGGTTCCTTGGGCCGAGAAAAGTTCGTTCGATTTATCACAAAGGTCGGCGTCCCACAAGTCAGAAAACTCCAGCCAGGGAGAAAAGTATGACCAGACCCACGCCTGCGGCGAACAGGGCCTGGGCCCGGCGCAGGCGCAGGGAAAGCACGCCGCCCGCGCCCGCGGCCAGGAGCACCGGGGTCCAGGACAGCCTGGAGCCTGCCAGTTCCGGGCCGAAGCGGTGCAGGACCAGGTCCGTGAGCACGCCCAGGCAGAGCAGGCAGGCGAAGAAGAACAGGCCCTGGACCAGTGCCCCGGTGAGCACGGCGCGCAGGACCAGGCGGCCCGGGCGGGCGCTCTCGTCCGGGTGCCGCGCCCATTGGAGCACGCTGCTGTAGTCGCGGTTCTGCCACTCGCGCAGGCTGCCCTCCAGACGCGAGCCCAGCCAGGTGAGCGGCATGGAAAGCGCCAGGGGTGCCAGGATCTGGGCCGGATGGGTCAGCTGGAAATGGGTGACCAGGGCCAGACTGGCCGTGACCCCGGCGGCCAGGTGCGGCGGGATGAACATGCCGCCGGGGATCAGGTCCAGCCAGAAGAGCTCATAGAACACGGCGATGGGCACGCCCACCCGCCAGTCCCCCCCCAGCAGGCACCAGAGGAAGCCGATGGCCAGCGGCCGCTCGATGATGCCCAGGTTCAGCGTGAAGCGGCAGAGCGAAACCAGGACAAAAAAAAACTGACCAGGCCGAACCAGACCAGGGTGGAGAGGGTGAATTCCATCAGGTGAACCTCGCTTGCACCGGGTCGTTGGGCACGCAGCGGAAATCCAGCTCGATGCCGCGCTGGAGAAAGAAGCGCAGGCAGGCCTCGTCGTCGGTGGAGAGGGCCACGCTGGGGGAGATCTGACGGTTGCCGGGGCGGTAGTGGATATTGCCCACGTTCAGGTGCTCAAAGGTGAAGCCCCGGTCCAGGGCCCGGCGGGCGTCGGCGCAGGAGGCGAAGAGCACGAGGAAGGCCTGGGGCCCGGCGGCCACGGCCTGGACCAGGGCGGCCACCACCCGCTCCACGTGCACGAAGAGCGGCAGGACGGTCTGGGGAATGGCCAGGGACATGATCTCCTGCTGGATGCCGTCGGCGGCCACCTCGTCATTGGCCACCACGATGACGGACGCGCCCGTGTACGGGAGCCAGGCCTCGATGACCTGTCCGTGGATCAGGCGGTTGTCGATGCGCACCCAGGGCGTCGGGGTCATGCTCAGCCTTCCGTGCGTTTCCGCCGCAATATCTCACCGGCCACCACGATGCCCTGCTGCCCGGCCTTTTTGGCCTGGGCCGCGATCTCGGCCAGCGGCTGCGTGCGTATCTGGAGGACCTTCAGGAGCATGGGCATGTTCACCCCGGTGATGACCTCCAGGGCCGCGGTCTTGCACAGGGACAGGGACAAAGTGGTGGGCGTGCCGCCGAACAGGTCGGTCATGATGAGCACGCCGTTGCCGCGGTCCGTGGCCGTGATGGCGGCCTTGATCGCCTCCACCAGTTCCTCCATGCCCGCGTTCACCGCCACGCTCACGGCGCGGCAGCCCTCCTGCGGTCCCAACACCAGGCCGGCCGCCTCCAGGAGCCCTTCCCCGAAAACGCCGTGACTCACCACGACCACGCCGGCCGCAACGTTGCGCTCTTTGTCGCCCATGCCTCAACCCAGCTCCAGGTGGCGGTGTTCCAGCGTCACGGCGTACCCTTTGCGCCGCATCGCCTTGCAGACCAGTTCGGACACCGCCACGGAGCGGTGGCGGCCCCCGGTACAGCCCAGGGCCAGCGTGACCCTGTAGCGGCCCTCGGCCAGGTACAGGGGAAAAAGATAGGCAAGGAAACCGAGGAAGCGTTTGCGGAAGGTGCGGCCCGGGTCCTTGGCCAGGACGAAGTCGGCCACGGGCTTGTCCTTGCCCGACAACGGCCGCAACTCCCCGTCGAAATAGGGGTTGGGCAGGAAGCGCAGGTCGAAGAGCAGGTCCGACTCGATGGGCACCCCGTACTTGAAGCCGAAGGAGATGATGTGCACCCGCAGCACCCCCACCTCCTGCTCCAGGGAGGTCCATTTCTCCTGGATGGCCCGGCGCAGGTCGTGGATGCTGTAGTTGGTGGTGTCCAGAACCAGGTCCGCGCGCTTGCGCAGGGGGTCCAGCAGGACCTTCTCGGCCTCCAGGGCCTGCTCCAGGCCCAGGCTCTGGCTCTCCAGTGGGTGCGGCCTGCGCGTTGTGGCGTAGCGCCGCACCAGCTCGGGCAGGCGCGCTTCCAGGAAGACGATGTGCACGCGCACGCCCGCGTCCTTGAGATCGGTGAAGGCCTGCCGCCACTCCTCGGGAAAGTCCAGCTGGCGCAGGTCCAGGCCCAGGACCAAGCCGCGGTGCTTGCTGTCCTGTTCGCGGAACAGGGCCACCAGTTTCTGGGTCATGCCCACGGGCAGGCCGTCCACGACGAAGAAGCCCAGGTCCTCGAAGACCTTGAGCGCCGTGCTTTTGCCCGAGCCCGAGAGGCCCGTGACCACGATGACCGAGAAGCTCCTCTCCGCGTTCACGTCCGGCTCACGTCTCCTTGAGCAGGTCCCAGAGCGCCTCGGCGCTCCGGGCGTTCAGGAAGCTGCGGCGGAAGACCTCGTCCTTGAGCTGGCGCGAGATCTGGGCCAGGATGCGCAGATGCTGCCCGGCCACCTGCTCCGGCGCCAGGACCATGAAGAAGATGTGGCAGGGCTTGAAGTCCAGGGCCTCGAAATCCACGCCCTGGATGCTGCGGCCCGTCACCACCAGGATGCGCGTGAGGCCCGGCAGCTTGCCGTGGGGGATGGCGACGCCGTCCCCGATGCCGGTGGTGCCGAGTCCCTCGCGCTCCAGGAGCACCTCCACGGCCTTGGCCGCGTCCACGCCCAAGGCGGCCAGCGGAGCGGTGAGTTCCGCCAGCGCCTCGGCTTTGGACGCGGCCTTCATATCCGCGAGGACCAGATCCTGTTCCAGGTATTCCGCCAGCCTCATGATCAGAATCCGGGGTCGATGAGCCCGATGTCGCCGTTCTTGCGCCGATAGATGACGTTCAATCCCTCGGTTTCGGAATTGCGGAACACCAGAAAGTCGTAGTTGAGCGAATCCATCTGCATGGCCGCCTCGTCCACGCTCATGGGCTTGGGCTCGTACTTGTCAACCTCCGAGATGGAGGGCGTGCGCTTGCCGGACTCCTCCACGAAGGTGAGCACGCCCATGCTCACGCTGCGGCTGCGGCCAGCCCGGCGGCGGTCCTTCAGCTTCTCGCGCATGCGGCGCAGCTGGGCCTCCAGCTTGTCCAGGACCAGGTCGATGGTGGAGTACATGTCCTCGGACTCCTCGTAGGCCGAGATATGGATGGTGTCGGCCACGAAGACCACCTCGGCCTTGTGCCGGAACTTCTCCACGGAAAGGTTCACGACGAGCTCGGGATCCTCGACGTCGGCCAGGAACTTGGCGAGCTTCTCGAAGCGGCCGTTGGCGTATTCCTTGAGATGCTCGGACGGGTCGAAGTTCTTGAAATTGAAGCTGATGTTCATATCAAACCTCCTGATGGATGAGGAGTGATGGGGCCTTTGCTCACAGCAGCTCTTTGCGTTTGGACGAGGACAGGATGTTCATGGCCGAGCGGTACTTGGCCACGGTGCGGCGGGCGATGTCCACCTTGAGCTGGTCCTTGAGGATCTCCCCGATGCGTTCGTCCGAGAGCGGGTGCTTGGGGTCCTCCTCGCCGATGAGCTTCTTGATGAGCGCCTTGACGCTCTCGGAGCCCACCTGGGAGCCATCCTCCATATCCAGGGCGCTGTTGAAGAAGAACTTCAGCTCGAACACGCCGTGGGGCGTGGACACGTATTTGTTCGTGGTGATGCGGCTCACCGTGGACTCGTGCATGCTGATGTCCTCGGCCACCTCCTTGAGGATGAGCGGCCGCAGGCGGGTGACGCCGTGCTCGAAGAAGTCCCGCTGGAAGCGGACGATGCTCTCCACCACCTTGTAGAGCGTGCGCTGGCGCTGGTACAGACTCTTCATGAGCCAGGCCGCGGAGCGCATCTTCTCCTGGATGTAGTCCTTTTCCTTGCCCGCCACCGAAGACAGGCTGTCGGCGAAGAAGCTGTTGAGCTGGAGCCGGGGCAGGCCGTCCTCGTTGAGCACGATGACGAAGTCCTCGCCGTACTTGTACACGAACACGTCCGGCGAGACGTAGTGCGGCTCGGTGCTGGAGAAATTGGCCCCGGGCATGGGATCGAGCTTCTGGATGATCTCCAGGTAGTGCTTGAGCTCCTCCATGTCGATCTTGAACTTGCGGGCCAGGGGCTTGTAGCGCTTCTTCTCCAGGTCCTCCAGATGGTCGCGCACCAGGGAAAGCAGGATGGGGTCGGTCTCGCCCAGGACCTCCAGCTGCACGAGCAGGCATTCGCGGGGCGTGCGGGCGGCCACGCCCACGGGATCCAGGCGCTGGATGCGCCGGATCACGGCCTCGATCTCCTCGTCCGAGGCGTCCGGCACCACGGCCCGGATGTCCACGCACTCGGCGTGCAGGTAGCCGCCGGAATCCAGGTTGCCGATGACGGCCTCGCCGATGGCGATCTCGCGCTCGCTGAAGCTGGACAGGCGCATCTGCCAGGAGAGATGCCCATCCAGAGAGGGCTTGCTGGCCAGCCGCGCCTCAAAGGACAACCCCTCCTCCGGGGTTTCCTGTTCGCGCACCTGGGCCTGCTTGGACACGCTGGAAAATTCGCCGAGGTAGTTCTCCCAGTCCGCGCTGCGGATGAACTCTTCGTTCTTCTCGGGCACGGCCATTTCGGGCTCGCTCCCGCCTGTGTCGGCTTCCACGGGCATCTCTTCCATGGACATGTCCGAGGGCTCGACCTCGGCCTCCTCCAGGAAGGGATTTTCCAGAAGCTCCTGCTGGACCGTCTCCACCAGCTCCAGCCGCGACAGCTGCAGCAGCTTGATGGCCTGCTGCAGCTGGGGCGTCATGACCAGTTGCTGGGAGAGCTTGAGCTGTTGCCGCAGTTCCAGTCCCATGATGCCTCGGGATATCCTTTACGCGGCCCTGGCCGCGATCCGGTCGTTTTTCTTCCGCCGGTTCGGCCCCATTCTGCCACACTCGTTCGGGGGGCGCAACCGGAGCGCTGCCGGGAAGCCGCGTCCGTATTGACTTTCCGATGGCGGCCCGGCCCTATGAAAAAAGTGTACCAACTCGGACGGGCCATGTAAATCGCCGCCGCTGCAGGAAAGAGGAAAAAAGAAGGCGGGCCTAGAGCGAGAAATCCTCGCCCAGATAGAGCTGGCGGGCCTTGCTGTCGCGCACGATCTCGCCCGGCGTGCCCTCGAGAATCACCGAACCCTCATAGACCAGGTAGGCCCGGTCGCAGATGTTCAGGGTTTCGCGCACGTTATGGTCCGAGATGAGGATGCCCATGCCCATCTTCTTGAGCATGGAGATGATCTCTTGGATGTCGATGACCGCGATGGGGTCGATGCCGGCGAACGGCTCGTCCAGGAGGATGAACTTGGGGTCCAGGATGAGGGCCCGGGCGATCTCCAGGCGGCGGCGTTCGCCGCCAGAAAGGTACATGGCGGGCTGGTCGGCCAGACGCGCGATGCCGAAGTGGTCCAGGAGCTCGCCGGCCCGCGCCCTCTGCTGCTGGGCGCTCAGGCTGGTCTGCTCCAGGATGACCTGGAGGTTCTGGCGCACGGTGAGCTTGCGGAACACCGAGCTCTCCTGCGGCAGGTAGGAGAGCCCCAGGCGCGCCCGCTCGTGCAAAGGCCGGTCCGTGAGGGGCTGGCCGTCCAGGAGCACCTCGCCGCCGTTGGGCCGCACGATGCCCACCAGCATGTAGAAGGTGGTTGTCTTGCCCGCGCCGTTGGGACCCAGCAGGCCCACCACCTCCCTGGGTTCCAGGCTCAGGTGGATGTCGTGGACCACTTCGCGGTGGCCGTAGCGCTTCTTGAGATTGCTGGCGACGAGTCCCATCAGGGTTTCTTCGCTCCCTCGGGCACGCGGAACACGGCCTCCACCCGCTTGCCCTGGCCGCCGAGCACCTCGCTGCGGTTGTCCTTGACGAAGAACTTGATGACGTCGCCGCTCACGGTGTTGGCCCCGTCGCTCAGCACGGGCTCGCCCTCCATGCGCAGCACCCCGTCCTTGACGAAATAGGTGAGCGTGCGGCAGGAGCCCTCGCTCTTCTCTTTCTTCATCTTGACCCCGCCGTCGGCCACGATGCGCTCGATGTTGTCGCTCATGTCCTTGGCCCCGGCGCCGCCCTCGGTGAAGAAGGCCGAAAGCGTGGCGGCCCAGAGGTGCAGGCCCTCGTGCTCGGCCTGGACGTTGCCGGAGAAGGTCACCTTGCGGTCCTTTTCCACGTAGGTCATGCGGTCGGCCGTGATCTTCACCGGGGCCTGGCTGGGGGCCGAGGTGGTCACGGCCTCGCCCGGCACCACGGACACGGGCTGGGTCTCGGCGCTCACCGCGGGCGCGGCCACGGCCGGAACCGGCGCGGCCGGAGCCGTCGCCTCAGGCGCAGTCTCCATCTGGGGCAGGGGCTTGACCCCCGGGGTCTCGGGCAGGAGTTCGGAGGCGTGCACAAAGCCCAGGGCCTTGGACTCCTCCAGGTTCTTCTCGCTGAGCCGGAACACGGCGTACCAGCCGTCACGAAGGAACGCGGCCTGGACCCGCTCGCCCGGGGCCAGGGTCCCGGCGGCCGGGGCGTTCAGTGCCCGGCCCGTGCGCAGGGTCACGGCCTTGGCCGCGGCCTTGATCTCGGACTTCACCGTGAAGGCCAGGGGCGCGGCCTTTTCCGGGGCGGCCGCCGCCTTGGCCGGAGCCGCGGGCACGGGCACCGCCGGAGCCGGCGCAACCGGAGCCGGAGCAACCGCCGGGGCCTGGGCAGCCGGAGCCGGAGCAACCGCCGGGGCCTGGGCAGCCGGGCCCTTGCCCACGGGCAGAAGGAAGCGGGCGTTGGCATAGCCCAGGGCCTTGGACTCGTCGGCCTCGGCGGCGTTCTCGTCGAACACCGCGTACCAGCCGTCCTGGAGGAAATCCACGCGCACCTTGTCCCCGGGCTGGAGGGTCTTGACGTGCGCGGCATCCAGGCTGCGGCCTGCGCGCACGTTGAGCGGCCGGTCGGCGTAACGGACCTCGCCGAAGGCCCAGGCGTTCACGGCCAGGAGCAGGAGCACAAGGGTCAGCAGAAACGGTCTGGTCATTGCGGCGTTCCTTGGGGCTGAGGCTGTCCCGCGGGGGGCAGCAGGTCCAAATCCACGTTGCGCGAGGCGATGAAGGCCGTGACCCCGCCCGCGGCCACCAGTTCCCTGGTGTTCAGGTCGATCTCCACGGCCGCGGCGTCGATGGACATGTCCGGCCGCCGCACCTGCACCCCGCCCTTGAGAAAGACCTTGTTCATGGCCCCGATGAAGTCGAAATTGTCGGCCGACAGGGCGAAATGCCCGTAGCGGCCCTCCACCCGGTCCCACAGGGTCAGGTTGTTGCCCTGCTGGTCCAGCTCGCCGCGCTCGGCCTGGATATAGACCTCGCGGCGCTCCTCGCCAACGTAGGAAAGCATCTGCGGCTTGGTCACCATGACCCGGCCCTTTTCCTGGTTGTACTGGGCCTCGCGGGCGCGCATCCGCCACTGCACCTGCCCTGCCCGGCCCTGCACCAGCTCGATGTCCTGGGCCGTGATGTCCGCGTTGCCCAGGGCCCCGCCCGGCGCGCTCCGCTCCCGGGCCTCGGGCCTGGGCTCCCCGCCCTCGGGGCGTTCGCCCCGGGAGAGGAACAGCCCCACCAGGAGGCCGCCCACGAAAATGGCCGCAACCACGGCCCAGGTCCGGCCCGTGAGCTGCATCACCCGGCCCACTGCCGCCACAGCCCCTCCAGCTTGCCCTGGGCGCGCAACACAAAGGCGATGACCTCACGCACCGCGCCCGCCCCTCCCGGGCGCTGCGGCACCCAGCGGGCCAGCTCCAGGATCTCGGGCTGGGCGTTGGGCACGGCCATGGGCAGGCCCACCCGCCGCATGATCCCGGCGTCCACCCAGTCGTCGCCCAGGAAGGCCACCTGCGCCGGGGTGATCTGGCGGGCCTGGCACATGTCTTCCAAAAGTCTGGCCTTGTCCACGTGTCCGGCGTGATATTCCGTGACGCCCAGCTCGCGCACGCGCTGGGCCACGGCCCCGTGGTTCAGGCCCGTGATCACCGCCACCTCCAGCCCTGCGGCCTGGGCCAACTTGATGCCCAGGCCGTCCTGGACATGAAAGCGCTTGGTCACGTTGCCCGCGTGGTCGTAGTACAGACCGCCGTCGGTGAGCACCCCGTCCACGTCCAGGATGAGCAGGCGGATATGGCGGGCCAGTTCCTCAACAGGGGGCATCGAGGCTCCAGATGGCCTGAAGGCGCTTGAGCAAAGGTTCCAGCTTGTCCAGGCGCAGGCTGTTGGGGCCGTCGCACAGGGCCTTGTCCGGGTCCGGATGGACCTCCAGGAACACGCCCCGGGCGCCGGCCGCCACGGCCGCCGCGGCCAGCACGGGCACGAACTCACGCTGGCCGCCCGAGGACCCGCCCTGCCCGCCCGGCAGCTGCACCGAGTGCGTGGCGTCGAAGACCACGGGCGCGCCCAGGCCGGACATGATCGGGATGGAGCGCATGTCCACCACCAGGTTGTTGTAGCCGAAGCTCGCCCCGCGCTCGGTGAGCCAGATGCGCCCGCAGCCCGCGCCGCGCAGCTTGCCCAACGGGTTCTTCATGTCCCAGGGCGCCAGGAACTGGCCCTTCTTCACGTTCACGATGCGGCCCGTGCGCGCCGCGGCCGTGAGCAGATCGGTCTGGCGGCAGAGGAAGGCCGGGATCTGGAGCACGTCGGCCACCTCGGCCACGGGCGCGGCCTGCTCGGGCAGGTGGATGTCCGTGAGCACGGGCAGGCCGGTCTCGGCCTTAACCCGGGCCAGGAGCGTGAGGCCCTCCTCCAACCCTGGCCCCCGGAAGGCGTCCAGGGAGGTGCGGTTGGCCTTGTCGAAGGAGCTCTTGAAGACCAGGGGCAGGCCCAGGTGTCCGGCCACGGCGGCCAGCTCCCGGGCCACGGCCAGGACCAGATCCGGGGACTCCAGCACGCAGGGTCCGGCGATGACGAACGGCCCCGCCAGCGAGGCCGCGTACAGGTCGGCTGTGTTCACGCGGACCTCTTGTTCTCCTTGGCCGCGCGGATGAAGTCACGGAACAGCGGATGGGGCCGCATGGGATTGGACTTGAACTCGGGGTGGAACTGGCAGCCCAGGAACCAGGGATGGCCGGGCAGCTCCACGATCTCCACCAGGGCCTCGTCCGGGGACAGTCCCGAGAGCACCAGCCCCTTCTCCTGGTACATGTCCGCGTACTTTTTGTTGAACTCGTAGCGGTGGCGGTGGCGCTCCTCGATATGCGTCTCGCCGTAGGCGTCGTGGGCCTTGGTCTCCTTGGAGATCTTGCAGGGATACGCGCCCAGGCGCATGGTGCCGCCCTTTTCGCAGTCCGCGTCGCGCTTTTCCACGCGCTTCTTGCGGAAGTCGTACCACTCGGTCATGAGGTAGATGACCGGATGGGGGGTGAGCTTGTCGAACTCCTCGGAGTTGGCCCCCTCCAGACCCAGAACGTTGCGGGCGAACTCAATGACCGCGCACTGCATGCCCAGGCAGATGCCGAAGAAGGGAATCTTGTTCTCGCGGGCGTGCTTGATGGAGAGGATCTTGCCCTCGATGCCACGGGAGCCGAAGCCGCCGGGCACGAGGATGCCGTCCAGGCCCTTGAGTTTCTTCTCGAAGTTCTTGGGCGTGACCTCCTCGGAGTTCACGTACTCCAGGTCCACGGCCACCTCGTTGGCCACGCCGCCGTGGATCAGGGCCTCGTGCAGGCTCTTGTAGGCCTCCTTCAGATCCACGTACTTGCCCACGATGCCGATGCGCACCCGGCCCTTGGGCTCGGCGATGCGGCGGTTCAGCTCCTTCCAGGGGTCCAGCTCGGCGTTCTTGGCCGGCAGCTTGAGCAGGATGGCGATCTTCTGGTCCACGCCCTCGTGGTAGAAGCTGAGCGGCACCTCGTAGATGCTCTTCACGTCCACGGCCGAGAACACGGCGTCCTTGTCCACGTCGCAGAAGAGCGCGATCTTGGAGCGCAGGTCGCGGTCCAGGGTCACCTCGGAGCGGCAGAGGATGATGTCCGGCTGGATGCCGATGGAGCGCAGCTCCTTGACGCTGTGCTGGGTGGGCTTGGTCTTGAGCTCGCCCGCGGCGCGCATGTAAGGCACCAGCGTCAGGTGGATGTAGAGGACGTTCTCCTTGCCCAGGTCGTTCTTGAGCTGGCGGATGGCCTCCAGGAAGGGCAGGCCCTCGATGTCGCCCACGGTGCCGCCGATCTCCACGATGACCACGTCGTCGTCCGGGCCCGGGGCGTTGCGCACGGCCCGCTTGATCTCGTCGGTGATGTGCGGGATGACCTGCACCGTGCCGCCCAGGTAGTCGCCGCGGCGTTCCTTGGTGATGACCGAGTGGTAGATGCGGCCCGATGTGTAGTTGTTGTTCTGGCTCATGGGAACGCCCAGGTAGCGCTCGTAGTGGCCCAGGTCCAGGTCGGTCTCGGCCCCGTCGTCGGTGACAAAGACCTCGCCGTGCTGGAAGGGGTTCATGGTGCCCGGGTCCACGTTGATGTAGGGGTCGAGCTTCTGGATGGTGACCTTGAGCCCGCGGGCCTGGAGGAGCGCCCCGATGGAGGCCGCGGCCAGGCCCTTGCCCAGGGAGGAGAGAACGCCGCCGGTGATGAAAATGAACTTGGCTTTCATGTGAAGTCGCCCCTTCGCTTCTTGTCCTCAATGAGAGAGTGCACTTGCCTTGCCACCCCGTGCCGGATGCGGCCGCCGTGTTGACGCCGAACGGGCCGGGCAGTATGTTTCCGGGCGTCGCGCCCCGGCGCCCCGCAACGGCCCCCCTGAGGAGGATTCCATGGCCCGCGTCAACGCACTGGTTATTACCGGATACGGCACCAATTGTGAACAGGAATCAGCGTACGCGGCGAGACAGGCCGGGGCCGACGAGGCGCGCATCGTTTATTTCTCGGACATCGCGGCCGGCCGGGTGCGCATCGAGGACTCCAATTTCCTGATCTTCCCGGGCGGCTTCCTGGACGGCGACGACCTGGGCGCGGCCCATGCCGCGGCGGTGCGCTGGCGGCACGCGGCCACGGCCGACGGCAGCCCGCTGCTGGACCAGCTGCGCGCCTTCCTGGCCAAGGGCGGCGTGGTCCTGGGCATCTGCAACGGCTTCCAGCTCCTGGTCAAGCTGGGGCTTCTGCCCGCCAGCCAGGGCGAGTACTTCGTCAAGGAAGTGTCCCTGTCCAACAACGACTCGGCCCGCTTCGAGGACCGCTGGGTCTGGCTCAAGGCCAACCCGGCCTCGCCCTGCGTGTTCACCAAGGGCCTGGACCGGCTCTACCTGCCCGTGCGCCACGGCGAGGGCAAGATCATCCCCAGGTCCCAGGAACTGCTGGACGACGTGGTGCAGAAGAACCTGGTGGCGCTCCAGTACTGCCACCCCGAAAGCGGCGAGCCCACCCAGGAGTATCCCTACAATCCCAACGGCGCGCCCCTGGCCATCGCCGGACTCACCGACCCCACGGGCCGCATCCTGGGGCTCATGCCCCATCCCGAGGCCTTCAACCACCGCACCAACCACCCGGGCTGGACCCGCGGGGAAGAGGCCACCCTGGGCCTGGCCCTGCTGGAAGGCGGGGTGCGGCACCTGCGGGCCCAGTAGGCCCATGACCCGCCCCCTGCCGCCGGACGAAACCTCCCTGGGCGGGACTTGGCGCGGCTTCATGGACCTGGCCCTGGCCGAGGCCCAGCAGGCGGCCAATTGCGGCGAGGCCCCGGTGGGGGCCGTGCTCCTCTCCCCCAGGGGCGAGGTCCTGGCCTCGGCCCGCAACGAAAGCATCGGCCTGAACGACCCCACGGCCCACGCCGAAATCCTCTGCCTGCGCCGGGCCGGGGAGCGGCTCGCCAACTACCGGCTCACCGGCTCCATCCTGGTGGTGACCCTGGAGCCCTGCCTCATGTGCCTGGGCGCGCTCCTGCATGCCCGGGTGGCCGGGGTGGTCTTCGGCGCGGCCGACCCCAAGGCCGGGGCCCTGGTCTCCAACCTGGACGGCGCGGCCCTGCCCTTCGCCAACCACCGGCTCTGGGTGATCCCGGGCGTGCTGGCCGAGGAATGCGGCGGCCTGCTCAAGCGTTTCTTCCTCCAGCGCCGCAAGGAGCAGACCGGGGCTTGCGCACCGGGCTCCCAGCGTTTATAAACGCCTTCCCGCGGAGAGGTACCGAAGTGGCCGTAACGGGCCCGACTCGAAATCGGGTTGTCGGCTAATAACCGGCACGTGGGTTCAAATCCCACCCTCTCCGCCAGAAAACGCCGCGGGCGGCACGGAAACGCTTCCGTCGCCGCCCGCGATTTTTTTACGCCGGGAAAAAACGTGCCGCCTAGTTCGCCTGCTGGATGACCTGCACGTCGTCCTTGTTCACCATCACTTCCTTGCCCTTGGGATCGCAGAACTTGTAGGTCCCTGATTTCTTGTCGTATTCCGGCTCGCCCTTGGCCTGGTAGGTGGTTCCGTTCTTCATGTTCACGTTGTAGATCGTTGCGCCGCAGGCGGCGAGCCCCACGACGAGGCAGAGCATCAGCAGCATCGAGAACACACGCTTCATGGCCGACTCCTCCGTGAATCCGGGTAGAGGGAACAGGCGGCGTGCGCGCACGCCGCAGCCGAAGGTCCGTTCCTGATTCCTGCCCCACAGGCCGCGGCGCGTCAACCCGGCGAACTGGCGCTCTCCTTGCAGGAGCGTCTGGAACGGCAAAAACTGCCCTGCGCCAGGAGGACCGCCATGCGCATCACCACCGGCATGATCGCCCGCTACCTGCCCGAACTGTTCGGCGCCGGCTCCGACGAGACCACCACCAGCCTGGCCGCCGCGGCCGGGGCCCAGGTGGCCGCCCGCAAAAGCATGCTCACCAACGATGACAACCGTGACAACGCCCTGACACAGGACGAGGTGACCATCTCCGAGGAGGCCTTCAAGAAGCTGGATGCGAACAAGAACAACGAGATCACGCAGCAGGAGATCGAGGATTACCTCAAGAAACACCCCGAGGCCGTGACCTCCTATGTGAAGAACTACGCCAGCATGGCCAAGGGCAGCAATATCCTGGACAAGGTCATGGGCTACGCCCAGGACACGGAAACCACGAGCACCGCCAGCAAGGCGGCCAAGAAGTACGTGACCAACAATGACAAGGACGGCGACGGCAAGCTGAGCCGCAGCGAAACCAAGCTCAGCGCCGAGGCCTTCGACAAGGTGGACGAAAACGAGGACGGCCTGCTGAGCGCCGAGGAGATCGCGGCCTATCTCAAGAACTCCGAGAGCGTGCTCCAGAGCTACAACGCCAGTGGAAGTTCCTCCACCAGCGACACCACGGCCTCCCTGCTCTCCATGCTGACCAAGAAGGTCTAGACGGAGCTACGTTCCGGAGCCGTGCGGCTCCAGGCCGAACAGGACGGCGTAGCGGCCGTAGCCCCGGGCCTCCAGCTCGGCGGCCGGGATGAAGCGCATGGCCGCGGAATTCATGCAATAGCGCAATCCGGTGGGAGCAGGCCCGTCCGGGAACACGTGGCCCAGGTGGCTGTCCGCCCCCTTGCCGCGCACCTCGGTGCGCGGCGGGAACAGGCTCGTATCCTCGCGGGTCACGATGTTCCCCGGTTCCAGGGGCCGCGTGAAGCTGGGCCAGCCCGTGCCCGAGTCGTACTTGTCCAGGGAGGAGAAGAGCGGCTCGCCTGAGATCACGTCCACATAGATGCCCGGGGCCTTGTTGTCCCAGTACTCGTTGGCGAAGGGCCGTTCCGTGCCGTTCTCCCGGGTCACGTGGCGCTGGAGCGGGGTCAGGCCCTGCTCTCCGGCCGGGGTCCAGACCGTGCGCAGGAACTGGTCGCGGCCCGAGTTGGCCCGGTAGAAGTTGTAGCGCGCGGGATTGGTCCGGCAAAAGCCCTGGTGGTAGCCTTCGGCCGGATAGAAGGCCTCGAAGGGCCGGATCTCCGTAACCACCCCGCCCCGGAACCGGCCCGAGGCCTCCAGGGCCTGACGGGATTCCTCGGCCAGGCGGCGCTGCTCCCCGTCGTGCACGAACACGGCCGTGCGGTACTGCGGCCCCCGGTCCACGAACTGGCCTCCGGCGTCCGTGGGGTCCACGTGCCGCCAGAACCATTCCAACAGATCGGCATAACTCACCTTGTCCGGATCGAACCGGACCTGCACGCTCTCCAGGTGGCCGGTGCGGCCCGCGGCCACCTCCTCGTAGGACGGGTCCTTCTCCGAGCCGCCCGAGTAGCCGGAAGTCACTTCCAACACCCCGGGAAGCTTTCTGAAATCAGCCTCAAGGCACCAGAAGCAGCCGCCCGCGAAGGTGGCCAGGGCTGTGGGAGATGCGCTCATGTGCTCCTCCTGTCCCGTCCGGCGGGACGCTTCCCTCCAGGTAAGCCTCCGCGCCGGACAGTCAACGGCCCTGGTTGACAGCGCGGGCCTCCGATGGGAGAAGAGCGGTCCCTCCGGGGCCGAATCATGCAGGATATTCTCGCGCTCTGCGCCACCATCTTCCTGGGCGGACTGATCCAGGGCGTCACCGGCTTCGGCTCGGTCATGATCACCCTGCCCCTGCTCTCCCTGGCCTTCGACCTGCGCGCGGTCATCCCCCTGGTGGCCCTGTTCGCCCAGTGCATCAACCTCTGGCTCGTGGTGGAGCTGCGCCGCCATCTGTCCATCTCGCGGCTGGGCCTGCTCCTCCTGGCCACGGCCCCGGGCATCCCGGTGGGCGTCTGGGCGCTCAAGGCCTTTCCGGAATGGGTCATGTCCGTGCTGGTGGGACTCCTGCTCCTGCTCTTTTCCCTGCACAGCCTGCTGGTGCGGCCCCAGCCGCGGACCCTGGGCCGGGGCTGGACCGCGCTGGCCGGGTTCCTGGCGGGCATCCTGGGCGGCAGCACCGGAGCCAACGGCCCGCCCATCATCATCTACGCCGCCATGCAGCCTTGGACCAAGGACGAGGCCAAGTCCCTCATGACCGGCTATTTCTTCTTCGCCGGGCTGGCCGTGATCACCCTGCACGCCCTTTCGGGCCTGACCACCCTGCGGGTCCTGGGGCTCTTCGCCGCGGGCTTCCCTGCCCTGGCCGCCGGAGTCTTCCTGGGGTCCCGGCTGTACCGGAAACTGGGCGGAGGGAGCTACCGCACCGCCGTACTCCTGCTTCTCCTGGTCCTGGGAGCCTTCACCGTGCTCCGCGCCCTCCTGTTCTGACCCGTTATATTTAAATCATGAATTTCAATATGTAGATTTTTTCTAGACTTTTTCTTGATATTAAATGTAGTCAAATGACTATTTCCCATTTCTGGAACAATCCGCAGTGATTCATGTAATTCGCGAATGATTTAAATATGTTGTAAATAAAAACAAATTGTCGCAGAAAAACCAGAGGTTGCAGAGTCAGCTGGAAGAAGGAAGACGGAAAAACGGCTCAGCGCTCGTGCAGACCCCTGCTCATGGAGTCCAGGAAGGGATCCAGGATGTAGCCGAGCACGCTGCGCGAGCCGATGTGGATGCCCGCCACCACCCGCATGCCCGGGTAAAGCTGGTAGCGATCGCTGCCGCTGGTGAAATGGTCGGCCTCGGTCTCCACCAAGACCCGGTAGTAGGTCTGGCCCGAGGGCAGGGTGAAGGCGTCGGGACTCACCTGGAGCACCTTCCCCTCCAGGTGGCCGAAGCGCCGGGCGTCCCGGCTGGCCAGCTTGATGACCGCCCGCTGCCCGGCCTGCACGTAGCCGATGTCCCCGATGGGCAGGTGGGCCTCGATGACCAGGGTATCCCCCGCGGGCACCACGTCCATGATGGTCATGCCCGGCTTGACCACCTCGCCCACGTTCACCACATAGAGGGTCTTGACCACCCCGGCCACGGGCGAACGGATCACGGTGCGCTGGAGCTCGTCCGTGTATTTGCGCAGCCGCTGACTCGTCTCCATGAGGTCGGTCTGGGTCTTTTTCAGGGAAGCCTGCACGTCCTCCTGGAAGGCGTTGAGAACCCGGTCCCGCTCGTTGCGGGCCGCCGACAGGGCCGAGTTGGCCCGATCCAGGGCCGCGGAGTCCTCCTCCACCTTGCTCACCAGGTTGGACTCCTCCTGCAGGAAACTCAGGTGCTTGTACTTGGAGGTGAGCTGATCCTTGAGCAGGGATTCGCTGATGGCGATCTGCTGGCGCAGCAGCTCCAGGCTGTGACGGGTATTCTTGAGCCGAGCCGTGATCTCCTCCACGTCCTTCTCGCGCTGGCGGATCCGCTCGTCCTGGCCCATGAGCTCGCTGTCCAAGCGCTTGCGCCGGGAATTGAAATGATCCAGGGACTGGTTCACCAACTCCGGGCACGTATTGCGCAACTCATCGGGATAATTCGGTTCCGGCAGGCCCTGCTGTTCGGCCTCCAGGCGGACCATCTCCACCTTGAGGGAGTTCACACGCACATCCAGCTCATCCACGCTCGTCTCGCTGGGCGTGGCCTCCAGGACCACCAGGGGCTGGTCCAGGGCCACGGCGTCGCCTTCGCGCACCAGGATTTCCCGGATGATGCCGCCCTCCAGGTGCTGGATGCGCTTGACCCGCGAACGGGGGATGACCTCGCCCTGGGCCTCGCTCACGATGTCCAGGCGGCCGATGACGCTCCAGGCGAAAAGCAGCACGCAGAAGGCGCCGCAGAGGTAGAAGAAGGCGCGGGTGGCGCTGGATACCAGGACCTTTTCGTCCTCGGGATCGGTCATGGGCCGGAACAGGGCGCGCAGGTCCTTCATTGCCCCACCCCCTGGCCGCTGCGGCGCGGCGCGGCCGCCACCTTGGGCACGGGCTTCTCCGAAAGGTCCAGGATCTGGCCGGCGGCCTTGAGGATGTTCGGGTCACGGGTGACCACCACCAGGGTCAGCCCGGCCTTGGCCAGGGCGTTGAGCACCCCGTACACCGCTGCCTGGCCCTCGCCGTCCAGACCCTCGGTGGGCTCGTCCAGGATGGCCAGGCGGCCCGGAGTGACCAGGGCGCGGGCCAGGGCCAGGCGCTTGCGGATGCCCATGGGCAGGTCCCGGCCGCCCTCCAGGATGGGCGCCTCCAGGCCGTCCGGGCTCAGGTCCAGGTAGCGCCGCAGGTCGGCCAGACGCACGGCCTCGTTGAGCCGTTCCGGCGTGGTCTCGGGCGCGGCCATGAGGATGTTGTCGCGGAAGCTGCCGCTCAAAAAACTCGGGTCCTGCGGCACGTAGAGGATCTGCCGCCGCCACCACTCCATGGACAGCTGGCGCAGCTCCACCCCGTCGATGAGGATCTGGCCCCGCGAGGGCTCCAGGAGCCCGGTCAGAAGCCTGGTCAGAGTGCTCTTGCCCGAGCCGTTGTACCCGAGCACGCCCAGGATGGAGCCCGGCTCCAGGGTCAGGTTCAGGGACTCGAAGAGCGGGCCGGTAGCCGTGGGATAGCCGAAGGCCAGGTCGCGCAGCTCCACCTTGCCGCTGAAGGCCCGGAGCGCTGTTCCGGACAGGGATTCCCGCGGCAGTCGCTGGAATTCGTCGAGCAGGCGCAGACTCTCCTGGGCCTTGTCCAGGAGGAAGGCGGCCTGGAGAAAGCTGGAGGCCATCTGGACCACCTTGGCCGAAAGGATGCTCACGCCGATGAGCCCGCCCATGGACAGGTCCCCGCCCACCACGAGCATGGCGCCGAAGGCATAGACGAGGACGCGCAGGAGCATGGCCGAGCTGCCGATGAGGGTCTGGCCCAGGCCGCGCTGCTCGGTGAGCCGGCGCTGGAGGAAGAGCATGGCCTCCATCTGACTGTCCCAGAGCCTGCGCACGTACGGCCCGCCCAGGAAGACCCGCAGTGTGTCGGCCCCGTTGATGGCCGAGGCCACCAGGTTGCGGTGGGCCACGGTATGCTGCTGCATGTCCCGGTAGGCCTCCCGCCCGTGCTTCACATTAAGCCAGCCCCCGGCCAGGGCCGCGGCCGCGGCCAGGAGGGTGAGCAAGGCCAGAATGGGACTCAGGAGAAAGATGGCCAGCAGGAAGACAAAGACAAAGGGCAGGTCCAGCACCGCGGATATCTGGGTGGCGTTGTAGGCCGACTGGACCGTCTGCAGGCCGCCCAGGACCTCATGGAGCTTGTTCTGGGGGATGCGCGCCAGCGCGGCCAGCCGCACCTGGACCAGGGCGGCCAGGACCCGGGCGGAGAGCTCCTTGTCCGGCCCCACGCTCACGGCCGCGGCCAGGCGGCTGCGCACCGAGGAAAAGGCGAAACCCAGGCCCGCGGCCAGAAGCGTGCCCGAGGTGAGCGTCACCAGGGTGCCGTCGAAGCCGTATCCCACGTAGCGGTTGAGCACCTGGATGACGAAGATGGGCGAAGCCAGGGACAGGACGTTGATGAACAGGGAGGCGGCCAGGATTTCCCAGGCCAGTTGGCGGACCAGGAAAAGGCGGCGGAAGAGTTCCTTCATGGCGCTCCCGGCGAAAAACCCGGGCCGGCGGCGGACCAGGGCCCCTAGCGGGCCACCGTGTCCAGGGAGATGTTGCCCATCTGGTAAAGGAGCTTGTAGGCCGCGATGGATTCGTCGATGTCCGCGGCCACGCGGGCGCTCACCGCGTTGATGTAGTCGCGCTCGCCCACCAGGATGTCCAGGAGGTTGACCTCGCCGCCCATGGCCTTCTTCTTTTTGATGAGCCCCAGGAACTCCCAGGTGATGTTGGCCTGGTTCTGGTAAAGGTCCACGTTCTTGCGCAGGGTCATGAGGTCGATCCAGGCGTTGCGGACGCTCTCCTCCACGTTGCGGCGGCGGTCCAGGAGGCTCTTGCGCGCCGCGGTCAGGTCGGAGTTGGCCGCCCGCACGGCTTCGGTGTCGCCCATGCCGGAAAAGATGTTGTAGGTCATGAGCAGGTGGGCGCGGCTCTCGTCCTGGGTGCCTGCGTTGCCCTGGTCGTTCTCCTTGCGCAGGGTTTCGCCAACCAGCTGGAACTTGGGGTAGAACGTGGCCTGGCGGGACTTGAGGTCGCCCTCCACGCGGGCCACCGAGGACTCCAGCTCCTGGAGCTGGAAGTTGTTCTTCACCGCAGTCTCCAGGGCCACTTCCAGCTGGTCCGGAACAAGGCCCTTGGGCAGCGTGGGGATCTCCATGCCGCGCACCTGGGCGTCCGTGGGCTCGAACCCGAACACGGAGCGGAAATCGTTCTTGGCCGTCACCAGGGCGCGCTCCTGGGTGACGCGGTAGGACTGCGAGCCGGAGAGCTGGGCCTTGACCTGGAGCTCTTCGTAGGACAGGCCCGCGCCGCGGGCCACCAGGGCCTCCTGCATGCCGGAGAGGCGCTTGATGTTCTCCTCAGACTGGAGCGCGTATTTAAGGGTTTCGCGGGCCCGGATGGTGGTGAGGTAGGCGGTGACGCCCTGGATGAGCACGTCCTGCATGGTCTGGTTCATGCGGGCCTTCATCTCGCCGGACAAGCCCTTGTACATGTCGATGTTGCCGGAGGCCCCGCCGAAGTCGTAGAGCAGCTGGCTGGCGCGCAGGCCTTCCACGTTGCGCCAGTAGTCTGTGGAATTCTCCTGGGGCTTGTCCATGACCTCGTAGCCGGCCTCGGTGGTGGCGTCCAGACGCGGCAGCCAGGCGCTCTGAGCCTTGCCCACCATGTGCTGGGACGACTCGTAGCCGGCCTGGGCCGCCTGGATGCGCTCGTGCGTCACGGCCAGGTCCTGGAGCAGGGGCTTGAGCGGGAACTTGACCACGTCCTGGGCGAAAGCAGCACCAGAAGTGAGCAGCGCCAAGGCGAACAGGCAGGCAGCAAGCCAGCGCATCGTGCGATTCCCCTTGCGGATCATCCTCTCCCCCCGAAAATCCGATTGGGCGCCCAGTACAGTCACACTGAAATTCTGCAAAATATTATATGATAGTTATGAAAAAATCCACTCCTCAACAGGAGAAAAAAAAGATAGGACTGCATTGCGGCCGCACATCGACCGCAGCATCGTGTTTTTATCCCTCCGCCCAGACGGTCCAATCCGGGGGAAAGCCATGTTCGACGGCATCAAGCGGCATTTCAAGAAGGACCAGGTCATCATCCTGCTGGCGGGACTGGCCTGCACCCTGCTCATGGCCGTGCTGTTCGTCTTCCGCCCGGCCGTTCTGAACCTCCTGGACCACAAGATCTACGATCTGCTGCTCACCCGCTCCAAACAGCTGGCCCCCTCGGACATGCCGCTCATCGTGGACATCGACGAGAAAAGCCTGTCCGAATTCGGGCAATGGCCCTGGCCCCGTTACCGGGTGGCGTTGCTCCTGGCCAAGATACGGGCCGCCGGGGCACTGGCCGTGGGCCTGGACGTCCTCTTTGCAGAGCCGGACCGCACCTCGCCCCAGGTGCTCCAGCGCCAGATGAAGCGCGAACTCCAGGTGGACATCACCTTCCAGGGCCTGCCCCCGGGCCTGGAGGACAACGACCAGGTCCTGGCCGGGGTCCTGGCCTCCGGCCCCTTCGTGCTCGGCTACAACTTCACCGACACGGCCACCAGGGCCCAGGGGCCGCCGTGCGCGGTGCGGCCCGGAAACGTGGCCGTCCTGGCCGGGCCGGACGCGCTCAAGCCCGAGCAGTGCCTGCACCAGGCCCGGGAGATGATCTGCCCCTATCCGCTCCTGGCCGAGGCCGCCCCGGCCTGCGGCTTCTTCACCACCTCCTCGGACCAGGACGGCGTGCTCCGGCGCGTGCCCCTGCTGGTGGCCTGGCAGGGCGGCTACTATCCGAGCCTGGCCCTGGCCACGCTCATGCAGGCCGCGGGCATCAAGAACGCCGTGCTCAAGCTGGGGCCGGGCGGGGCCGAATCCCTGCGCGTGGGACCCACGGTCATCCCGCTGAACAGCCTGGGCGAGATGCTCGTGAAGTACCGGGGCAAGGCCGGGGTCTATCGCTACGTGAGCGCCGCCGACGTGCTGGACGACCGCCTGCCGCCCGAGACCTTCCAGGGCAAGATCGTGTTCGTGGGCACCTCGGCCGCGGGACTCAAGGATCTGCGGGCCACGCCCTTCGACCCGGTGTATCCGGGGGTGGAGACCCACGCCACCCTGGTGGACACCATCCTGAGCAAGGATTTCCTGTCCATGCCGGACTGGACCCTGGGCGTGGAGTTCCTGGTCATGCTCCTGGCCGGACTCCTGACCACCCTGCTCCTGACCTGGGCCAGGGCCATCTGGATGATCCTGCCCCTGGCGGGCATGGCCCTGGGGCTCTGGTACGGCGCGGTCTATTCCTTCGAGACCCTGCGCATCTACCTTTCCCCGCTCTTCTCCTATCTGGTGCTGGGCTTCAACTTCGCGCTCATCACGGCCTTCAAGTTCTGGCGCGAGGAGCGGGCCAAGAAGTTCATCCACGGGGCCTTCTCCCACTACCTGGCCCCGGCGGTCATCAACCAGATCATGGAGAACCCCGACTCCCTGACCCTGGAGGGCGAGGAGAAGGAGGTCACCGTGCTCTTCTCGGACGTGCGCGGCTTCACCACCCTGTCCGAGAAGCTCTCGCCCACCCAGGTCACGGAGCTTCTGCACGATTACCTCACGCCCATGACCCGCCTCATCACCGAGAACTCCGGCACCCTGGACAAGTTCATCGGCGACGCCATCATGGCCTTCTGGAACGCGCCGCTCAACGTGCCGGACCACCAGTTCCGGGCGCTCTCCGCGGCGCTCACCATGTTCGACCGCCTGGACGAGCTGAACCGCGGCTTCCAGCAGAAGTTCGGCTTCGGCATCCAGATCGGCGTGGGCCTGCACAGCGGCCGCGTGCGCGTGGGCAACATGGGCTCGGCCGACCTCTTCGACTACACCCTCATCGGCGACAACGTGAACCTGGCCTCCCGCCTGGAAAGCCTGACCAAGTACTACGGCCAGCGCATTCTGGTGAGCGACGCCATCCGCCAGGCCTGCGGCGACCGCTTCGTCTTCGTGGAGCTGGACCGGGTGCGGGTCAAGGGCAAGACCGCGCCCGTGACCCTCTACTCCGCCCACACCCACGAAGAGGCCGCCCGCCGCGAATCCGAGTTCGCGGCCTACGGCGCGGCCCTGGCCTTGTACCAGGCCGCGGACTTCCAGGGAGCCGAGGCGGCCTTCGCCCGCTGCGCCGGGGAGTTCGGCGAGTGCGTCCTGTTCACGCTCTACCGGGAGCGCTGCCACGCCCTGGCCGCCGAGCCGCCGGGCGCGGACTGGGACGGCGTCTATACGCACAAGACAAAATGACAGAATCGCTTAGCCACGCAAAGATTTCCGAACGGCAATCTAAAGTTTGCCGCAGCGCTTGCCGATAAGGGCCGTAGGGGGACGAGACCATCACAAGCGAGGTGGAGCATGGCCCTGGACATGGTCAACGGCATGGAATTCAAGAAGGTCCTGGACCTCATCCGCGGGGGGAAGACGGAGGAAGCGCGCGGGCTCCTGGCCCGGCTGCAGGAACAGTTCCTGGCCCTGTGCCAGGAGAACGAGAACCTTCGCAAGCAGATGGACGAGGTGGCCCAGGTGCTGAACCTGGCCGAGAGCGTGGAGTTCGACGGCCAGAAATACTGGCTCAACGAAAATTTCCGGAAAAAAGGCCCCTACTGCCAGGTCTGCTACGACCGCGACGCCCTGCTGGTGCGCCTGCAGGAACACGAAAAGCACTGGCACTGCCAGGGCTGCGGCAATCTCTACCTCAAGCGCAGCCAGGGCGCGGTGCGCAAGCCCGGCCTGCGGGCGGCCCTGGGCAAGACCATCCCCCTGTTCGTGGAGTAGCTAGCGGGCGAAGCGGGTGCCGAAGAGCAGCGTCCTGCGGGTGAAGAACTCCTGCAGCCCGCTGTCGTCGAAGCGGCCCACGGCATAGGGCAGGCCCTTCAGGTCCGTGTCCGGCAGAAACACGTCCACCACCAGCTCCCTCCCCCCCTGGCGCTTCTCGCGCCAGACGCTCGTGGCGAAGTCGCGGATGGCCTCGCGCTCAGGCAGCACGGTCACGTCGAGATAGACCTTGACCTCGATGACGCTCACCCCGTTCCCCTGCTCCTCGTCCGTGTCCAGGACCGCGTAGCGGAACCCGTGCAGGGTCTTGTCGCCCACGGGAATCTCTGGATTCCGCTGCACAAAGGGGCTGGCCACTGTGACGGGCCGCGCCGAGGCCGGAACAGCGGCCTGGACCTTGGGCGGCAGGCTCATGGCCGGGGCGGCCGGGGCGGGAGCTGCCGACGCCGCCGGGGGCGCTGCCGCGGGAAGCGGGGCCGGGGTCTCGGACTCCGGCTCGGGTTCGGACGCCTCGGCCGCGGGCTGTGGCGCGGCAGGCGCGGCCGAGGGGCCGTCGATGGCCTCGGCCGGGGCATAGCCCCAGGCCTTGGCCAAGTCGCGCACCGGCTCCTCGGGCGAGAACACCGCGTACCAGCCCTGGTCCAGGAAATCCACGCGCACCCAGGCCCCGGCCTCCAGGCTGCGGACCTGGCCCGCATACTTGGACGGCCGTCGCGAAAGATCCACCCGCTGTTTCAGAGACAGAACCCGGCCCCAGGCCTGGGGCTGGGTCAGGGCCGCGGGCGGGGCCACGGGCTCCAGCCGGGGCTCCCTGGGCGCCATGGCCGGCGGCGGGACAGCCTTGGCCGGGGCCGGAACTGCCGGAGTAGAAACCGGGGCGGTCTTGGCCGCCGGAGCCGCGGCCTTGGCCGGGGCGGGCCGCATGAACCCGGCCCGCACGTAGCCGATGGCCTTGGATTCGTCGCGCACCTTGATGTTGGGCCGGAACACGGCGTACCAGCCGTCCTCCAGGAAATCCACGCGCACGATCTCGCCGGGCATGAGCACGTCCCGGGACGCCGACTTCAAGTCCCGGGCCTGGCGCAGGTTCACCGGGCTGGCCGGGGTCGCCAGTTCGCCCCATTCCTGGGCCAGGGCCGGGGCGGCCAGAAGAAGGGCCAGGAGCGCGGCCCGTAATGCGGCGCGGATCATTTCTTCTTGGGCGGCGGGGCCACTGAGGCCTGGTCCAGGGCCCGGATGACCTGGTCGGTGATGTCGGCCGAGGCGTCGATGTAGCCGATGGCCTCGGGGTCGGTGAGGATGATGGTGAAGCCCTGCTGGGCAGCGATCTGCTTCATGACGGCGTCGGCCTTCTGCATGACGTAGCGGGCCAGACGCTGTTCCTCCATGCGGATCTCCTCGTTGCTCTCCTGGATCAGGCGGTCCTGCTGCTGATACTTGAGCCGCAGGGCCTCCTGCTTGCGGGGGGCGTCGGGATCCGTAGCGGCCGTCTCCTGGAGCTTCTTCTGCTCGGCCTGGATTTCCTGGGTCCGGGTGCGCAGGACCCGGTCCTTTTCCTGGGCGAAACGGGCCAGGTCCTCCTGGGCCGCCTTGCCTATCTTGGACTCGTTGAGCACGCGCTGGGGATGGAGGAAGCCCACCTTGCCCTCGGCCCGGGCCGGAACGGCCAGGGCGGCAAGGCAGATCAGCGCTGCCAGGGCTGCGAAACATCGGGACATGCGTTCACCTGCGTGGCGTGTTTGTGATGGAATAGCCGCTTTCGTCACAGCTGTCGAGGTCAGAGCATGTTCACCGGGTCCAGGTCCAGCTCCAGCCGGACCTGGCGCGGGGCCGGGTTCTCCCGGGCCACGCGGCCGAAAAGGCTGCGCAAGGATTGCCAGTCCGCGGCCTTGAGCAGGCAGTGGTAGCGCTTGCGGCCGCGCAGCAGGGACAGGGGCGCGGGCGCCGGGCCCAGCACCGTGACTTTGAGTTCGCGGCCCGCCTCGCGCAGGGCCCGGCCCAGGGCGGCCAGGGTTTCGCCCCCGGCCTCCCATTCCTGGGGAAAGCTCAGGCGCACCAGGGCCAGCTTAACGAAGGGCGGATAGCGGTACTTCTCGCGCAGGGCGATCTCGCGCTCGTAGAAGCCCTGGTAGTCGCTCTCGCACACGAAACGCCAGAACGGCAGGCCTGGGTTGCGGGTCTGGATGAGCACCTCCCCGGCCCGGCCGCCGCGGCCGGCGCGGCCCGAGACCTGGACCATGAGCTGGAAGGCCCGCTCCGCGGCGCGGTAGTCCGGCAGGTTCAGGCCCAGGTCCGCGTCCGCGGCCAGGACCAGGGTCACGTCCGGGAAATGGTGGCCCTTGGCCAGCATCTGGGTGCCCACCAGGACCCTGGCCTCGCCCCGGGCGAAGCGGGCCAGGATGTCCTCCAGCCGCTCCTGGCGGCGGGCGCTGTCCCGGTCCAGGCGCAGGACCATGTCCGGGTCGGGCAGGACTTTCCGCAGCTGCTCCTCCAGGCGCTCCGTGCCCTCGCCCAGGGGCAGGAAGTTGCCGCCCCCGCAGGAGGAACACAACAGCGGCCAGGCCAGGGTCAGGCCGCAGTAGTGACAGACCAGCCGCTCCCGCCGCTTGTGCCAGGTGAAGCCCACGTGGCAGTGCGGACAGCGCAGGGTCTGGCCGCAGCCCAGGCAGTACATGAGCGGGGCGTAGCCCCGGCGGTTCAGGAGGATCATGGCCTGGTCCCCGGCGGCCAGGACCTCCTGGAGCCGGTCCAGGGCCGGGGCGGCCAGGGCCGTTTCCGGGTCGCGCTCGCCCGAGATGTCCAGCACGCGCACCCGGGGCAGCTCGCCGCCCGTGGCCCGGCGGGTCAGGCGCACCGCGCCGATCTGGCCGCTCTGGGCCGCATAGGCGGTCTTGAGGTCCGGGGTGGCCGAGCCGAGCACCAGGAGCCCACCGGCCTGCCGCACCCGGAAATGGGCCACCTCCTTGGCCTGATAGGCCAGGCGCTCCTCCTGCTTGAAGGACTCGTCGTGCTCCTCGTCCAGGATCACCAGGCCCAGCCGCGGCACGGGCAGGAAAAGCGCCGAGCGCGTGCCCACCAGGAGCACGGGGCCCCGGCTGCGGCCCAGGCGCAGGAACCCGGCCTCGCGCCGGGACGGTGACTGGTAGCCGTGGGAAAAAACCCGCTCCACGTCCGGGAAGCGGAGCGAGGCCGCGCGCCACAGGGCGCAGGCCAGGGCCACCTCGGGAGCCAGAAGGATCACCGAACGCCCCGATTCCAGGCAGCGGGCCGCCAGCTCCAGATAGACCCGGGTCTTGCCGCTGCCCGTGACCCCGTGCACGAGCATGCTGCGGGCCTGGCCGGAGTCCAGGGCCTGGCCCAGGGCGGCCAGGGCCGCGTCCTGCTCCTCGGTAACCGGCTCCTCGGGCGGAGTGGCGCAGGCCGCGGCCTCCTCGGCCGGATCGGCCTCGGCCTCGGCAAAGGCCACGCGCACGAGCCCGGCCTGGGCCATGGCCTGGGCCAGGGCCGGGGCCCCGGGACCCAGGAGCCGGGCCAGGGCCTCCAGGCTCTGGGGCCCCTCGGCCAGAAGCAGATCCAGGATTTCGATGCGCTTCCTGGCGTTGGGCCGCACGGGCCAAGGCGGGTCGCAGGCCAGGGTCACCAGGCGCTCGCGGGCCTCCTTGGCGGGCTGCACGCGCACGCGCATGTTCCCGCTGCGCCAGAGCCCCATGAGCGCGGCCAGGTCCTCCGGCCCCATGTCGCGCAGGGCGCGGGGCGGAAGATGGGCCGGAAAACGGCCGCCCAGGCGGTCGGCCAGGGAAAAGGTGAGCTGGCCCGTGCGCAGGCCCCGGGGCAGGAGCACCTCCAGGATGCGGCCCAGGGGGCTCATCTGGCGCGCGGCCAGGTTGCGGGCCATGTCCAGCCACTGGGCGTCCAGCAGGGGCTCGCGGTCCAGGGGCCAGAGCAGGTCCTTGAGCGCCACGCCCTCTGGGACGGCCCTGGCCCGGCTTTCCAGCACCGCGGCCCGCAGGCCCCGGCCCACGGGGACGAGCACCCGCTGTCCCGGCCAGGGCGGCGGAAAATGGACGGGCAGCCTGTAGGTCAGGCTGGCGTAGGGGGGGCTGGTGAGCAGGGCCTGCCAGAGGATGTCCATGACCAGGAGTGCATAGCAGAGGGACGGCGCGCAAGCAAAAGCCCCCGGCACAGGCCCGGGGGCTTGCTTCCAGGAGCGCCGCGCCCTGCTCAACAGGGCATGAGTTCGCGCAGCCGCCGCACCAGGGGCTCGCGCAGCTCCTCGTCGTGCAGGGCGAAGTAGATGTTGGCCGTGAGGTATTCCACCCAGTCGCCCGCGTCGAAACGCTGCCCGCGCAGGCGCACGGCCAGGAGCTTCTTGTCGTTGGCCAGTCCCTGCAGGGCGTCGGTGAGCTGGATCTCGCCGCCCACGCCCGGGGTGACCTTCTCCAGGTGGTGGAAGATCTCGGGCAGGAGCACGTAGCGGCCCACGATGGCCAGCCGCGAGGGAGCCTGGCCGATGGCAGGCTTCTCCACGAGCTTGCGCACCCGGTACATGCCCGGGGCGTATTCCTCGCCCTGGATGATGCCGTAGCGGTTGACCTTGTTCTCAGGCACCTCGATGACCCCGACCACGGCCATATTCTCGCTCTTGGCCGCCTCCAGGAGCTGGCTGATGCCCGAATGCATGCCGAACATGAGGTCGTCGCCCACCATGACCGCGAAGGGATCGCCCTTGCAGACCTCCTTGGCGCAGAGCACGGCGTGGCCCAGGCCCAGCTGCTTCTTCTGGCGCACCGAGATGATGTTGACCATCTCGGCCACGGCCCGGACTTCCTTGAGGATGTCGAACTTGCCCGCCCGCTCCAGGGTGTCTTCCAGCGAGGGGTTGTAGTCGAAGTGGTCCTCGATGATCTTCTTGTACTGGTTGTTGATGAAGACCACGTCGGTGAGACCGGCGCTCATGGCCTCCTCCACCACGTACTGGACCACGGGCTTCTTGAAGATGGGCAGCATTTCCTTGGGGATGTTCTTGGTGGCGGGCAGGGAGCGCGTGCCCCAGCCCGCGACGGGAATGACGACCTTGGTGATGTGCATGCCGTTGGCTCCTCGCGCGGAGGCCCCGCGCTAGCCCAGGTGTTTCCTCAGCAACTCCGCCAGTTCGTCCGCGTACTGCTCGACCTTGTCCCGGTCCTGGCCCTCAACCATGACCCGGGCCAGGTTCTCGGTGCCCGAATAGCGCAGAAGCACCCGGCCCTTGCCGGCCATGTCCTTCTCCACCGCGGCCACGGCCTTGCCCACGGCCGGCAGCTCCTCGAAGGGCACCTTCCGGCTCAGGACCACGTTTTTCAGCACCTGGGGGAAGGGTTCGAGCAGATGCGCCAGTTCTGACAGGAGCTTACCCGTGTCGCGCATGATCCGCAAGAGTTGCAGCGCGGCCAAAAGCCCGTCGCCCGTGGTGCTGAACTCGCGGAAGATGAGGTGGCCGGACTGCTCGCCGCCGAGCATGGCGTTCTCCCGGCGCATGGCCTCCACCACGTAGCGGTCGCCCACCGGGGTGCGCATGAGCCTGCCGCCGCGCTCCTGCATGAAGATTTCCAGCGCCATGTTGCTCATCACCGTGGCCACCAGGAGGTTCTTGTTGAGCTTCTCCTGCTCCATGAGGTCCAGGGCGCAGAGCGCCATGATCTGGTCGCCGTCCAGGACCTGGCCCTTCTCGTCCACCACGATGAGCCGGTCTGCGTCGCCGTCCAGGGCCAGGCCGATGTCCGCGCCCTCGTCCTGCACGATGTTGGCCACCACCTGGGGGTGGAGCGAGCCGCAGCGGTCGTTGATGTTCAGCCCGTTGGGCTTGACGCCCACCGGGATGACCTCGGCGCCCAGCTCCTCCAGGACCACCGGGGCCACGGAGTAGGCCGCGCCATGGGCGCAGTCCACCACGATCTTGAAGCCGTCCAGGGTCAGGACCTCGGAGAAGCTGTGCTTGAGATAGACCACGTAGCGGCCGCGGCTGTCCTGGATCTTGTGGGCGCGGCCCACCTGGTCCGGCGGCGGGAAGTCCCAGCTGGGGTCCTGGGCCAGGACCATGGCCGCGATCTCGTCCTCCACCTCGTCGGGCAGCTTGAAGCCGTGGCGGTCGAAGATCTTGATGCCGTTGTCGATGAACGGGTTGTGCGAGGCCGAGATGACCACGCCCAGGTCCGCACGCATGTTGCGGGTCAGGAAGCTGATGGCCGGGGTGGGCATGGGGCCCACCAGGAAGACGTCCATGCCCGTGGCGCAGAAGCCCGAGGTCAGGGCGTTCTCGAAGATGTAGCCGGAAAGCCGGGTATCCTTGCCGATGACCACGCGGCGCATGCGCGCGCCCTCGCGGAAGTACTGGCCTGCGGCCAATCCCAGGCGCAGGGCGATCTCCGGGGTCATGGGGAAGGCGTTGACCTCCCCGCGCAATCCGTCGGTGCCGAAAAGGCGCTTCATGATAGGGGCGACTCCTTGGAACGGCCGCGGAAAAGCGGCCCTATTTGGGGATGGTCACGGTGACGGACTCGGGGTTGCGCTTGAGCACCCGCACCTTGTCCGGCAGGCCGCGGACCTGGAAGTTCAACTCGTGTTTGCCCGGCCGCAGCGAGGGGTCCACTGCCATGACGCAGGCGATGCCCTGCTTGAATTCCTCGCCGCGCAGCAAGGAGATGGGACCCTCCACCAGGAGGTTCACGCTGTCGCGCGAGGGCCGCACCTTGAGGCCCGCGGGGGCGCGCACCTCCAGCGGCGCCTTGATCCAGAGCTCCTTGGTCTTGGCCCCGAAGGCGAGCTGCACGCGCACCAGGCCGGGGTCCGCGGCCACCTCCGCAGGCAGGGCCAGGGAGACGTTCTCCTCCCAGGACTCGGGCGGGTCCTCGTCATAGGAGGCCACGGCTTGGGCCTTGGCCTGGGTGATGCGCTTGAGCACGCTCTCGGGGCCGCGCAGAGTCACCTCGTCCGGGGCCACGGACTTGCTCAACAGCCGGTAATCCGCGGGCAGCTGTCCGCTCCACTCCACGGTCACCGGCACCTTCTTCTCGGCCATGCGGTCCACGGAGAGGACCATCTGGTTGGGCTTGACCTCCACCACCTCGAAGGCCCGTGAAAACGGCATGCGCTCGGGGTCGATGTCGATGAGGTTCTCGCCCACCTTGAGCTGGCGCACGTCCAGGGGATAGCTCAGGCGCTTGGCGTCCAGGCCGCGCACCAGGCCTTTGGGCCCGCGCACGCGCACGTCGATGGTGTTGATGAGGCCCTTGCGGATGGTCAGGCCCTGGGGCGGATTGGTCATCTCCACGGTGACCGTGACCCAGACCTCCACCTTTTCCCGGCCCGTGACCAGGTACCAGGTGGCCACGGCCAGGAACAGGGCCAGGAGCATGTACTGCCAGTTCTTGCGCATCCTAGCGCTCCAGCACGTTCTTCAGGACGCGGCGCAGGCGCACCTCGTCCAGGCTGGTGGTGAGCCGGCCGCCGATGGCCACGGACACGGCCCCGCGCTCCTCGGAGACCACCACCGTGGCGGCGTCGGACTCCTCGCTGATGCCCAGGGCGGCGCGGTGGCGCGTGCCGAACACGGTCTGGCCCTTGAACTTGGAGCTCAAGGGCAGGATGCAGGCCGCGGCGGCCAGGCGTCCCTTGCGCACGATGACCGCGCCGTCGTGCAGCGGCGTGTCGTAGTGGAAGATGGTCAGGAGCAGTTCCTTGTTGAGCTTGGAATCGATCTCCACCCCGCGCTCCACGATGTCTCCCAGGGGCACGGTGCGCTCCAGCACGATGATGGCTCCCATCTTGATGCGCGACATGGTCATGACCGCCTGCACCAGCTGCTCCAGGGCCTCCTCGCGCAGGTCGGGCTTGCGCCAGAGCGGACCCGCGCCCACCTGGGCCAGGGCCTTGCGGATGTCGCCCTGGAACAGAATGATGACCACGAGGAAGATGGAGCCCAGGAAATTGGTGAGGAGCCAGTTCAGGGTGTAGAGGCCGAAAACGTCCGAGAGGTGGAAGACGAAGAGGACCAGGACCAGGCCGTAGATCACCGCCACGGCGCGGGTGCCGCGCACGAGCAGGATCAGGTAGTAATAGATGAGGGCGACGATGCCGATGTCCAGCATCTCGCGCAGGGGCAGGGTCAAGCCTTCGAACTCCATCATCCTTTCCTGTCAGAGCAGCGCCGCGGCCAGCTTCAGGGTCCGCGCCGTGTCCGCCACGTCGTGCACCCGGTGCACGGCCACGCCCTTGGCGGCCAGGATCGCCGTGGCTGCCTGGGTGGCCGCGCCGCGCTCGCCGGGTCCCAGACCCAGCAGCCCCTGGAACAGGGACTTGTGCGACAGGCCCACGTACAGGGGCCGCCCCAGAACCTTGAACCTGTCGATATGCTTGAGAATCGCCAGGTTGTGCTCCAGGGTCTTGCCGAATCCCACGCCGGGGTCGAGCACGATGCGGTCCTCCGGCAGGCCGCGTTGCACGAGATATTGCAACCGTTCCTCGAAAAAGGCCAGTATTTCCTCCACGACATCCCTGTAAGTGGGGTTCTTCTGCATCTCCCGGGGCTTTCCCTGGCTGTGCATGAGCACGTAGCCGGGCTTTTCCCGGGCCAGGATCTCCGCCAGGGCCGGATCGAAGCGGCAGGCCGAGATGTCGTTGACGATGACGGCCCCGGCGGCCAAGGCCTCGGCCGCCACCTTGGCCTTGTAGGTGTCCACCGAGAGCGCGGCCGGGCAGGATGCGGCCAGGTCGCGGATCACCGGCACCACCCGGGCCAGCTCCTCGGCCTCCGGGGTCTCGGCCGCGCCGGGCCGGGTGCTCTCCCCGCCCAGGTCCAGGATGTCCGCGCCCTGTTCCGCCAAGGCCAGGCCCCGGGCCAGGGCTGCGCCGTGGTCCAGGAACTGTCCGCCGTCATGAAAGGAGTCCGGGGTCACGTTGACGATACCGGCAATGAAAAAGGGGGCCGGGCCCAACGCCCTGCCCCCTTTCACGATCCACTGATGATCTTGCATGAATGCAGCCGCCCTACTGGACCTTCTTGTCCGGGTCAGACCCGTCGTCCTCTTCCAGGGAAAACTCGTCGGACTCGCCGGCGGGCGTCGCCCCGCCTTCGCTTTTGGGCGTGTAGCCGCGGCCGGGACCGGACGAAGCGGGACCGCCGCCGGACCGCTCCGCGTTCAAAGGAGGGAGCGGATCGCCCTTGATGAGCAGGTCGATGTCGTCGCCCGAGATGGTCTCGCGCTCCAGCAGGGCCTCGGCGATGCGGGCCAGGGCCTCGCGCTGCTCGCCCAGGATGCGGCGGGCCTTTTCGTGGGCTTCGTCGATGATCTTGCGGATCTCGTCGTCAATGGCCCGGGCTGTGTCCTCGGAGTAGTTCTTGTGCTGGATGAGCTCGCGGCCCAGGAACACCGGCTCCCCGCCGTCGCCGAAGGACAGGGGCCCGAGCTTGTCGCTCATGCCCCACTGGCAGACCATCTTGCGGGCCGTCTTGGTGGCCCGGTCGATGTCGTTGCTGGCGCCGGTGGTCTTCTGGTTCAGGACCAGCTCCTCGGCCACCCGGCCGCCCAGCATCATGGCCAGCTGGTTCTCCAGGAATTCCTTGGAATAGTTGTGGCGGTCGTCCACGGGCAGCTGCATGGTCACGCCCAGGGCCATGCCGCGGGGGATGATGGAGACCTTGTGCACCGGGTCGGTGCCGGGCAGCATCTTGGCCACCAGGGCGTGGCCCGCCTCGTGGTAGGCCGTGGTCTTCTTCTCCTCGTCGGAGAGGATCACGCTGCGGCGCTCCTTGCCCATGAGCACCTTGTCCTTGGCCTCCTCGAAGTCGGCCATGAAGACCTGTTCCTTGTTCAGCTTGGCCGCGTGCAGGGCGGCCTCGTTCACCAGGTTCTCCAGGTCCGCGCCGGAGAAGCCTGGCGTGCCGCGGGCCAGGACCTCCAGGTCCACCTCCCCGGCCAGGGGCACCTTGCGGGTGTGCACCTGGAGGATGCGTTTGCGGCCGCGCACGTCCGGGGTGGGCACCACCACCTGGCGGTCGAAACGGCCGGGTCGCAGCAGGGCCGGGTCCAGCACGTCGGGCCGGTTGGTGGCCGCCACCAGGATGACGCCCTCGTTGGACTCGAAGCCGTCCATCTCGACAAGGAGCTGGTTCAGGGTCTGCTCGCGCTCGTCGTGGCCGCCCCCCAGACCAGCGCCGCGCTGGCGGCCCACGGCGTCGATCTCGTCGATGAAGATGAGGCAGGGCGCGTTCTTCTTGCCCTGCACGAAGAGGTCGCGCACGCGGGCCGCGCCCACGCCCACGAACATCTCCACGAAGTCGGAGCCGGAAATGGAAAAGAAGGGCACCCCGGCCTCGCCGGCCACGGCCCGGGCCAGGAGCGTCTTGCCCGTGCCGGGGGGGCCCACCAGGAGCACGCCCTTGGGAATGCGGCCGCCCAGACGGGTGAATTTCTTGGGTTCGCGCAGGAAATCCACGATCTCCTGGAGCTCCTCCTTGGCCTCATCCACGCCGGCCACGTCCTCGAAGGTCACACGGGCGCTCTGCTCGTTGATGAGCCGGGCGCGCGAACGTCCGAAGGACATGGCCCCCCTGCCGCCGCTGCCGCCGCCCTGCATCTGGCGCATGAAGAAGACCCAGACGCCGATCAGAAGCAGCATGGGGAACCAGGAGACCAGGAGCGTCATGTACCAGGGGGCCTCTTCCTGGGGCTCGGCCGTGACCTCGACCTTGTTCTTGATGAGCGTGTCCACCAGGGAGGGATCGTCCGGGGCATAGGTGGAGAAGCGCTTGTCCACGCCGAGCGTGCCGGTGATCTTCTGGCCCTGGATCTTCACGGAAAGGACCTCGCCCGCCTGGACCTTGCCGATGAACTCGCTGTACGAGAGCTTGGTCTGGGGCTGGGGAGTCTGGTTGAACAGGTTGAAGAGGACCACCATCATGAGCGCGATGGTGACCCAGATGAAGAGATTCTTGGCGAAATTATTCAAAAGTTCCTCCGCGGGGTCGGCGGCCCGCCCGGGTCGCGGGCTGCGGCGGGCATGCATGCCACTTTAAGTCCGGCACGAAAAAAATCAAGGGGAAGCGGCCGGTTTTCCCGGCCCTTGCCCCGGACGCCCAAACCTGCTAGCTCTTCCAGTTCCCCGGCTGCGGAAGCGTTTCGTCACCGGTGTGGCGCGTGGGCTTCAAACCCATTGTGAGACTCATCCTCTCAGGCAGGTTCGACTCCTGTACGCTTCCGCCATCTTCGCCCCCTACAGGGCGTATCCCAGCTGCTTGAGAATCCGCATGGACTTGTCCGAAAGGACGTAGCCCTTCTCGTACTTCACGCTCTTGCCCTTGACCTTGATCTGGAACACGTAGCCCGCGTCGTAAAGGTACTCGATCACGGTCTTGTCGTAGTCGTCCATGATCTCCTTGGGGGCCATGCCGCCGAACCGGCTGATCTTGGCGAAGTGATAGACGTCCACCAGGGCGTCGATATGCTCCTTCTCCAGCTGGTCCTGGGTGATGTCCTCCTCCTCCTTGACGCGATCCCAGTCGTCGTCCGAAAAATCCACGCCGAGCTTCTTGAGCTCGTCCTTGGCGTTCTCCGCGATGCGGTAGCCCGTGGGATTGGAGCCGCAGCGCGTGTAGATGGCCCCCTCCTCCACGATGCCGTGCTCCAGGAGATAGTCCAGGTGGGCGTCGTCGTAGAGAAAGCACTCCTTGCGCGGAAGCAGGCCGTGATAGCGCTTGATCCCGGCGAACCGGTTGATGTCCTTGAGTATCTGGATGTGCTTCTCGGTGAGGATCATCGCCCGGCCGCCTCCTCGGCGTCCGCGAGCCAGGAGGCGAGCTCCTCCATCTGCCGGGCCACGGACACGGGACCAGTGCCGCCGGGCGCGTTGCGCCGGGCCACGGCCGTCTCGTAGCGCAGGGCCTCGAACACGTCGGCCTCCACGAGCGGCGAGAAACTCTTCAGCTCGGCCAGGGACAAGTCTTCCAGACCGCAGCCCTTCTGCTCGGCCAGGGCCACGGCCGCCCCGGCGGCGTGGTGCGCCTCGCGGAAGGGCAGGCCCTTGGCCGCCAGGTAGTCGGCCAGTTCCGTGGCGTTCAGGAAACCCCGCGAAAGCGCCCGGCGCATGGCCTCGGGAGCGAAGCCGATCCCCCGCAGCAGCCCGGCCATGAGGGCCAGGGACTCGGACACGGTGCGGTCCGCGTCCAGGAAGGGCTCCTTGTCCTCCTGCATGTCCCGGTTGTAGGCCAGGGGCAGGCCCTTCATCATGGTCAGCAGCGCGGTGAGCGCGCCATAGACCCGGCCGGTCTTGCCGCGCATGAGTTCGCAGACGTCCGGGTTCTTCTTCTGGGGCATGATGGACGAGCCCGTGGAGTAGGCGTCTGGCAGGCGCACAAAGCCGAAGGCCGGGTTGGCCCAGAGGATGATCTCCTCGCAGAGCCGCGAAAGATGCAGCATGATGAGGCTTCCGCAGGACAGGGCCTCGATGACGAAGTCCCGATCCGAGACCGCGTCCATGCTGTTGGCGAACACGCCGGAAAGCCCCAGGTCCCGGGCCACGGCCGCGGGGTCCAGGGGATAGGTGGTCCCGGCCAGGGCCGCCGCGCCCAGCGGCGAGACGCGGATGCGTTTCTGGGCGTCGGTGAGCCGCTCCACATCGCGCTTGAACATCCATGCGTAGGCCAGCAGGTGCTGGGCCAGGGACACGGGCTGAGCGGGCTGGAGATGGGTGCAGCCGGGCAGCAGCGTGTCCCGGTGCTCCTCGGCGCGGTCCAGGAGCACGGCGGCCAGATGGACCAGGCCGTGGGTCCAGGCCCGCACCCGGCCCGAAACAAAGAGCCGGAAGTCCAGGGCCACCTGATCGTTGCGCGAGCGGCCGGTGTGCAGCTTGCCGCCCAGCGGCCCCACCAGGGCCGTGAGGCGGCTTTCGATGTTCATGTGCACGTCTTCCAGGGCCGGGTCCCAGGTGAACGCGCCGGATTCGATCTCGGCCAGCACCGTGTCCAGGCCGCTGACCAACGCGGCGGCCTCCTCCCGGGTGAGGACGCCCTGGGCGGCCAGCATGCGGGCGTGGGCCTTGGACCCGGCGATGTCCTCGGCGTAGAGCCGCCGGTCAAAGCCCACGGACTGGGTGTAGCCCTCCACCAGGGCGTCGGTGGCCGCGGCGAAGCGGCCGCCCCACATCTTCTTCCCGCTCATGGCGTCACTCCCGGACGAGGCCTAGCGTTTGCCGGACATGCGGCCCTTGAGCCGCAGACCCACGAGGCGGATGAAGCCGCGCGCGTCGGCCTGGTCATAGACCTCGTCCTCCTCGAAGGTGGCCAGCTTCATGTCGTAGAGCGAATAGGGCGACTTGCGGCCCAGGGGAATGACGTTGCCCTTGTAGAGCTTCAGCCGCACCGTGCCGGTGACCCGCTCCTGGCCCTTGTCGATCATGGCCTGCAGGGCCTCGCGCTCGGGCGAGTACCAGTAGCCGTAATAGACCATCTCGGCGTAGCGCGGGATGAGCGTGTCGCGCAGGTGCATGACCTCGCGGTCCAGGCAGAGCCCCTCCAGGTCGCGGTGCGCGGCGTGAATGATGGTGCCGCCCGGGGTCTCATAGACCCCGCGGGACTTCATGCCCACGAAGCGGTTCTCCACCATGTCCACCCGGCCCACGCCGTGGCGGCCGCCCAGCTCGTTCAGCTTCGCCACCAGCTTGGCGGGCGACAGCTTCCTGCCGTTCACCGCCACGGGGTCGCCGGCCTCGAAATCGATGGTCACGATCTCGGCCTTGGTCGGGGCCTTTTCCACGGGCACGCAGTAGCGGTGGCAGTCCTTGTCCGGCTCGTGCCAGGGGTCCTCCAGCTCGCCGCCCTCGAAGCTCACGTGCAGCAGGTTGGCGTCCATGCTCCAGGGCTTCTTCTTGGACACCGGCACCGGGATGCCGTTCTTCTTGGCGAAGTTCACCAGGTCGGTGCGCGACTTCATGTCCCACTCGCGCCAGGGCGCGATGGTCTTGAGCCTGGGGTCCAGGGCCATGGTGGTCAGCTCGAAGCGCACCTGGTCGTTGCCCTTGCCCGTGGCCCCGTGGGACACGGCCTGGGCGCCCTCGGCCTGGGCGATCTCGACCATGCGCTTGGCGATGAGCGGCCGGGCGATGGAGGTGCCCAGCAAATAGCGGCCCTCGTAGATGGCCCCGGCCCGGAACATGGGGAACAGGAAATCCCGGGCGTACTCCTCGCGCAGGTCCTCCACAAAGGCCTTGGACGCGCCCGTGGCCAGGGCCTTGGCCTCCACGCCGGAGAGGTCCTCGTCCTGGCCCAGGTCCGCGGTGAAGGTGACGACCTCGCAGTCGTAGTTGAGCCGCAGCCACTTGAGGATGATGGAGGTGTCCAGGCCGCCGGAATAGGCCAGCACAACCTTCTTGATCTTCCTGGAGGCGCTTTTCTTCGCGGGCGCGGCCTTTCTCGGCGCGGCCTTCTTCGCCGTGGTCATGTGTTCGCTCCTAGATGGTTCCGAAAACCCACTCGAGAACGGCCTTCTGCATGTGCAGCCGGTTCTCGGCCTGGTCGAAGACGATGGAGGCGGGTCCTTCCAGCACGGCCTCGCTGATCTCCTCGCCGCGGTGGGCGGGCAGGCAGTGCATGACCTTGCAGCCGGGCTTGGCCAGGGCCAGCAGGCGGTCGTCCACCTGGTAGCCGGCAAAGGCCAGCTCGCGCTCGCGCTGCTCGTCCTCCTGGCCCATGCTGGCCCAGACGTCGGTGTTCAGGTAGTCGGCCCCGGCCGCGGCCTGGGCCGGATCATCGCTGATGAAGAGGCGCGCGCCCCGGGCCTGGGCCGCGGCCACCACGGCCGGATCTGGCCGGTAGCCCTCGGGACAGGCCAGGGCCAGCTCGAAGCCATAGAGCGCGGCCGCGTCGATGAAGGCGTGCGCCATGTTGTTGCCGTCGCCCACCCAGGCCACGCGCAGGTTGCCCAGGTCGGGCGTGCGCTCATACATGGAGAGCACGTCAGAGAGCACCTGGCAGGGATGGTGTTCGTCGGACAGGGCGTTGATCACCGGGATGGAGCTGTAGAGCACGAGGGTCTCCAGCTTTTCCTGGCCGAAGGTGCGCACCACCATGCCGTCGGCGTAGCGCGACAGGCAGCGGGCCGTGTCCTTCAGGGGTTCGCTGCGCCCCAGCTGGGACTCCACCGGAGTCATGAAGATGGTCTGGCCGCCCAGATGGCGCACGGCCACCTCGAAGGAGACCCGGGTGCGGGTGGAGGACTTCTCGAAGATGAGGATGATCACCCGGCCGTCCAGGGTCCGGGTGCGGATGTTGCCGTCCTTCATCTCCTTGGCCCGGCGCAGGATGTTCCAGGCGTCGGCGGAGGTCAGGTCGGCGATGCGCAAGAGGTGTCTGGGCATGGCGGCTCCTTGCAGGCCGGGCGCTCCCGGCCGGGAAAGCTGCCATATTGCCCCACGGTTCCGCGATTGTAAAGACCGGGAATCCCGGGCTCAGGCCAGGGCCTGCTCCGCGGCGGCCTCGGTGAGGGCCTCCATCTCCGGGCCGTGGTCCAGGCCCGCCAGGTGCAGCAGGGCGTGGGCCAGGAGCCGGGCCAGGTGGAGCCGCGGGTCCTGGCCGTAGAGCCGGGCCTCGCGCAGGCAGACCGCGGGCGCGAGCGCGATCTCGCCCAGGACTCCATCCTCTTCCGCAGGAAAGGCCAGGACGTTGGTGGGACCGGCACAACCCAGGCAACGCAGGTTCAGGCCGGCCATGGCCGCATCATCCACCAGGGCCAGGATCAGGTCCCCGGACAGGCCCAGGGTCTCCATGAGCCGCTCCAGCAAGGCCGTGATTTCGAAGCGCGACAGGGGCAGCGGCGGGGCCAGGAGCACGCCGCGCTCAATGGCGATCATGGCCCTTCTCCGTCTGGTCGTGCAGGTCATAGGCCTGGACGATGCGGCCCACCAGGGGGTGGCGGATCACGTCGTCCTCGTTGAAGCGGATGAAGGCGATGCCCGGCACGTTCCGCAGGACGTGCGCGGCCTGCACCAGGCCGGAACGGCTGGAGGACGGCAGGTCGATCTGGGTCACGTCGCCGGTGACCACGGCCCGCGAGCCGAAGCCCAGGCGCGTCAGGAACATCTTCATCTGCTCGGGCGTGGTGTTCTGGGCCTCGTCCAGGATGACGAAGGCGTCGTTGAGCGTGCGGCCGCGCATGAAGGCCAGGGGGGCCACCTCGATGATCCCGGTCTCCAGCATCTCCTGGACCTTGCGGAAGTCGAGCATGTCGTGGAGCGCATCGTAGAGCGGCCGCAGATAGGGGTTGATCTTCTCGGCCAGGTCGCCGGGCAGGAAGCCGAGCTTCTCGCCCGCCTCCACCGCGGGCCGGGTGAGCACGATGCGCTTGACCTCGCGCCGGGTCAGGGCGGCCACGGCCGCGGCCACGGCCAGATAGGTCTTGCCCGTGCCCGCCGGGCCGATGGCGAAGACCAGGTCGCTGGTCTTGATGGCGGTGAGGTAGTCGCGCTGGGTCAGGGTCTTGGGCGTCACGGTGCGCTTGGCCGAGGCCGTATAGACGCTGTCGCGGAACACGGCGTCCAGGTCCGTGGCGGGATCGCGGGCCAGCATGCGGCAGGCGCTGTCCACATCCTGGGGATGCACCGGGCGGCCCTTCTGGAGCAGGCCGTAGAGCTGCGTGAGCACGGCCTCGGCCAGGTCCAGGCGCTCCTCGCTGGCGGCCGTGAGGGTCAGGCGTCCGCCGCGGCTCTCGATGGAGACCCGGGCCTTGTCCTCCACCATGCCGAGGTTGGCGTTCTGGGGTCCGAAAAGCTGCCCGGCCAGGGCCGCGTCGTCGAACTCCAGGACCCGGCTGTGCTCCTTCCTGCGTCCGGCCATGCTACCTCCTGCGCGCCCGCATCCAGGCGCAGGCCCGGCGTTCCAGCCAGTCCACGGCCTCGTACAGGGCTGCGCCCAGGATGCTCATGCCCAGGATGCCGATGAACATGCCCACGTAGTCCATGCGGCCCCAGGCGTCCATGATGAGATAGCCCAGACCCTGTTGGGTGGCAAAGGATTCCACGAAGAAGAGCACGGCCACGGACACCCCTGTGCCGAGACGCAGGGCCATGAAACCGTGGGGCAGAGCCGCGGGCAGATGGACGTCCCAGAGGATGTCCCATTTGCCCCCGCCCAGGGAGCGCACCGAGTCCACATACCTGGGATGCACGGCCCGCACCCCGTCCCGGGTGGTGACCAGGATCTGGTAGCCCAGGATCAGGACGATGACCGCCACCTTGGCCCCGTCGCCCAGGCCCAGGAGCACCAGGAACACGGGCAGGAAGACGATCTTGGGGATGGGATAGGTGAGGAGCACGAAGGGACCGAACAGGGCGTCGGCGCGGCGCGAGCCGCCCAGGACCAGGCCCAGGGGAAAGGCCAGGCCGAAGGCCAGGAACATAGCCGCCAGGGCGCGCAGGGCGCTGGCCTGGAAATGGCCCCAGAACTCCGGTCCGCCCAGGGCCAGGACAAAGGCCCCGGCCACTTCCAAGGGGGGCGGCAGCACGGCCGAGCCCAGGCCCGCGGACAGGACCTGCCAGACCAGGCCCAGGACCAGGGCCACCAGGCCGTAGCGCGCCGTCTTGCGCCAGAGCCCGCTCACCACAGCTCCTCCGCGCTCTTGCGCAGGGAGCGCAGCAGATCGAAATAGGCGTCGGCCTGGCGGTAGCGCTCCTGGCCGAAACCGGGATTGTCGAAGCTGGCGGCCACGGTGGAGGGCCGTCCGGCCAGGACCAGGATGCGGCGGCCCAGGAAGGCGGCCTCCTCCAGGCTGTGGGTCACCAGGACGAAGGGCACCCGCCGCCTGCGCCAGACCTCCAGGAGGATGAGCTGGAGCTTTTCGCGGGTGAGGGCGTCCAGGGAGGAGAACGGCTCGTCCATGAGCAGGAGCCGGGGCCGGGTGACGAAGGCCCGGGCGATGGCCACCCGCTGCATCTCCCCGCCGGAAAGCCGTCCGGGCCAGTCGCGGCCGCGGCCTCCCATGCCCAGTTCGGCCAGCTGCTCTTCGGCCCGGGCCAGGCGTTCGGCCCGGCCCACGCCGCGGAACTTGAGGCCCAGGGCCACGTTCTCGGCCACGCTCTTCCAGGGCAGCAGGCCGTAGTCCTGGAGAATGATGGAGATGTCCGGGCTGGGCCCGCCGATTTCGCGGCCGTCCAGAAGCACGCGGCCCGCATCGGGCCGGGACAGGCCGCACAGAAGATAGAGGAGCGTGGTCTTGCCGCAGCCCGAAGGCCCCACCACGGCCAGGGTCTCGTCCCCGTCCAGGGCCAGGGAGACGTGCTCCAGAATGACGCCGCCGGGATGGGCCTTGCGGATGCCTTGGGCTTCCAGCATGGGGCTCACGGCCGCGCGAGGACCGCGCGCCCGTAGGGCAGGCGCTGCTGAAGCAGGCCGCGTTCGAGCATCCAGTCCTGGACCGCGTCCATTTCGGCCGGGGTGGGCGGTTTGGGGTTGGGGAACGGCGGCGCGGGGAAGCTCTCGGCCAGCGGCGCGGGCAGGCCGCAGGTCTGGATCATGAGCGGCCGGTAAGCCTCGGAATTTGCGCGCAGGCGCTGCACGGCCCCGGCGTAGGCCGCCAGGAAGGCCGGCAGCTTCGGGGCCAGGCGCTGATGCAGACAGAGCACGGTGAGCGGCAGGTTCAGGTTCTCATCCGTGGCCACCACGGCCCCGCCCTTGAGCACGTTCAGCGAAACCAGGGGCTCGGGCAGCAGGGCCAGGTCGATCTGCCCCGTGGCGAGCATCTGGAGCCGGAGCGGGAACTTCTTCACCTCCACGCGGTTGAAGTAGTTCCGGGGCAGCCTGCGCTCCTCCTGGATGCGGTCCAGGAGGAACTCGATGATCGTGGAGTTGGACAGGCCCAGGCTGGCCCCGCGCAGGCCGGACAGGGTGTCCGCGCCGCGCTGGGGCGAGGTGACCAGGGCGAACATGGGGTGGCCCGGGGTGGTGCGGTAGCAGACCAGGACCACGGGCATGGGCACGCCCGCGCGCAGGAGCAGGAAGGCCGCCACCAGGTCCCCGAAATAGCCGTCGATGCGCCCGGCCTGGGCGGCCATGTCCCGCTCCAGGGCGCTCTGGAAGGGCACCAGTTCCACGTCCAGGCCCTGGGCCTTGAACAGGCCGTCGGCCGCGGCCACCTGCAGGGGCAGGGCGTCCAGCACCGGCAGCACGCCCAGGCGCAGGGGTTCGGCCCGGCCCGGCGCGGACGCCAGACAGCAGAGAACCAGGGCCAGGACGCTGAAGGTGCGGGCAAGAACGCGGCTCATGGGGATGGAAGCTTACGTCTTTCCCCGCGTTCCAGCAAGAGCCCGCAGCCCGCGCCTCAGCGTTTGGCCAGGGTGTTGTAGGCCTGGACAACGGACTCGCGCCAGCGCAGCCGGGCCAGGACCCGGGCCAGGATCAGGGGGGCCGGGACGTTCTCGAACTCGCCGCGGCCCGCCATGGAGCGGATCTCGGCCGCGGACTGGGGACCCACGTGCACCAGGAGCAGGCGCACGGCCTGGCTCGCGCCCAGGCCCAGGCGGTCCAGGCCGCCCTTGAAGTTCTCCAGCCGCTCCAGGAGCGCGGCGTCGCGGCTTCCCGTCTCCCCGCCCTCGCGGAGCGCAGCCTGCCGCAGCCGGGGCAGGACCGCGGCCAGCGGCAGCTCGCGCAGCCGGGCCACCAGCCCGCGCAGCCGTTCCAGGGCCTCCAGGGCGGCCGGCCCCGCGGCGCTGCGGGCCAGGTTCTGGGAGGCGCGTTCGAAGCGCGTGAGCACGTCGGCCATGGACAGGCGCAGGCCCTCCTGGGTCTTGAACAAGGCGGCCAGGGCCTCGTTGATGGGCTGGACCAGGGCGAAAAGCTCCTGCTTGGCGGCCGGGGTCTCGAGTACGGAGTTGAAGAACTGCAACGCCCGGTCCGTGCCGCCCAGGATGCGGGCCAGGCCCGGGTCCGGCTCCTGGAGCTGCTCCAGGGCCTGGATGTCGTGCACCAGGTCCAGGGCGCTCACGCGCCGCCGCTCCAGGCTCAAAGCCGCGCGCAGGGCCTGGATGTAGTTCTCGCCCAAGGCGGCCAGCACGGCCCGCAGGGCCGGCTCGTCGCTGCGGCGCACGCCCTTCTCCATGGCCTCCAGACGCCCGGCGAAGTCGTCCAGCAGCGCCCGGCACTTGGCCGCGCGGGGGTCCTGGCCGTGGGAGCCCGCGCTGAGCACGCAGAGGTCCACGAAGGCACGCATCTTCTCCAGGTTGCGGCCCAGGGCCGAGGGCTGCTGCTCGAGAAAGCCCTTGCCCAGTCCGGCCAGGAGGCAGATGCGGTTGAGGCGGGCCAGGACCTCGTTGCGCACGTCGCCGCCCTCGTTGCGCACCAGGGCGTTCTCGCGCGGGCGCTTGACGGTCACGGCGTTCTTGTTGAAGCGCCGGAGCACGGAATACTCCCAGTTCACCCGGCGCTGGAGGAAACGCAGAAAGTCCACGGGCTGGGAGTTCTTGAGACGGGCCAGGATGACCTGCACCCCGGGGTCCGCGTCGCGCTCGCCGCTGTGCAGGCTGGCCCGCACGAGGGCCAAGTCCTCCACCATGGAGGACTGGAAATCGGCCAGCACCAGCTCCAGCAGGAACTGCGGGGACTGGGCCGGGCTCACGTCCAGGGAGCCCTTGAAGCGGTCCAGGTCGGCCAGAAGCCGCGCGTCCTTCTCGCCGTCCTCGCCGAAGCCGGCGGCCTGCATGGACTTGAGCACCGAGCGCAGGAGCTGGCGGGGACTCACCTCGCCCAGCCGGGCCAGCTCGAACTCCAGGGCCTCGCACTCCTCGCGCACAGCCTCGGGGCAGGCGGCCTTGACCCGGTTCAGGGTATCCACGGGCCAGCGCAGGGCGTGCTCCAACTTCAGGCTCTCCCCGCCCTGCATGGCCTGGGCCACGGTCTCAAAGGCCTCGGCATAGGGCGCCAGGGTCTTCCACAGAGCGCCGCGGCCCTCCCGCGAGACCAGGTTGCGGTCCAGGAACAAGGCGGCCCGCAAGGGATGGCGGAAGAGCCCGTCCACGTCCACCTCGTCGGCCATGAGCGCGGCCAGGGCGTCCAGGTCGTTCTGGAGAAAGGCCTCGGGCCGCTTCTCCCGCGGCAGGGCGTCGTAGTGCTGGATCCGCCCGGCCAGGCGGTCCGAGAGCACGTCGAGCATGATGAGGATGTTGGGGGCGTCCGGGTTGGGGCCGTAAACATTCTTTTCCAGATCGCGCAGGATGTCCGCCACCTCGCCCAGGAGCTTGTCCGCCTCGGCGGCCAGGGCCGGGGTCTCCGCGGCCACGCCCGCCCGGACGAACTCCAGGTAGCGCAGGACCTTGCGGATGTTGTGGCCGATCTTCTTGGGGTTCTTGAGAATGAAGTCCCCGCCCAGGCCCGAGAGCTTGCAGAAGCGTTCCAGTCGCGCGCCCACCTGGTTCAGGATCTCCTGGCCCAGGGCGCTGCCGCGCACGGGCTCCCAGGCGTTGAACTCCCAGAGGTACTGCTGGCCGGAGTCCACGTTGCGCAGGACAAAGACCGAGCTGCCCTCCTCCTGCTCCTCGCTCAGGTAGAAGGAGCCCTCGGCCAGGCGCAGCCGGGTGTTCTCGCCCACGCCCCAGGCCGCCAGGCGCTGGGGAGCCACCCGCAGTTCCTCGGCCCGGCGCGGCCAGGACAGGACCAGGTCGCCGCTGCGCTCCACGTTGGACAGGTCCTCGCGCAGCAGGTCCTGGTGCAGGACCAGGTCCCCGCGCACGAGCAGGCGGTGGGTGAAGCTCTTGTTGCGCACGCGGGCGTTGCGGGCCACCAGGCTGCCGCGCACCTCGCGCACGTCCGGAATGACCCAGAGGCTCTTCACGTCGTCGGCCAGGACCAGGTCCCCGAGCCAGAATCCGGCCCGGTAGAGGATGCCGACCTTCCTGGTCTCCGGGTCCTCGCCCACGCGCGTCTTGGCCGAGAGCACGTCGAGAAAGGAGCGCCAGCGCTCGGCGTTCTCCTCGGTGTCCGCAATGGCCGCGCCGTCCAGGAACGGCACGGTGTAGCCCCCGGACTTGGAGCTGATGGCGATGCTTTCGAGAAAGCGTTCCCTGGTCATGCCGCTGCGCGTCGGGCGATCCGGTTCGAATTCGGGACCGAGACGTCCCCCATCAAATAACGGAATGGGCTACTGATTTTCCGTCGCCTTGGTCAAGAGCGTCACGTTATTTTTTGTGAAGAATCCGTCAAATCCCTCGAATCGCTGGATGTATTCATTGACCAGCAGCGTGTGCGGCGAGGGCCGCCCAAAGGTCTGCCGGAGCCCCTCGGCGGGCGAACCCACCAGGCCCACCAGGAACTCCATGCCGTCGGCCTTGAGCGCCTCGAAGACCTCCTCGATCTCCTCGCAGCGGAAGGCCACGTGGTGCACCCGGCGGCCGTAGTTATGGATGTACTGTTCCGTGGGGCCGGAGGAGCCGTCCGCGGAATAGGGCTCGATGCCCGAGGTGAAGACCATGGCGAAGTCCCGCTCCGAAAGACGAGCCACGTTGGTGATGGAGTTGAGCGGCTCCACATAGACCGCGAAATCGAAATGGTAGCCGGTGAGGCCCATGAACTCCAGGATGGCCGGGTCGCGGTCCTGGGCGTGGACCCGCGTGGCGGCGTGGTCCAGCTCGAAGATGCGCGCCAGGTGGGGCTTGTCCGGCTTGGACAGGCGCAGGTCCAGGTCGCGGCAGCCGCCGTGGCGGAAACGGCCGGGCGCGCCCTTCCACTGGATGACCCCGGTGGAGTTGCCGGTGTACTGCGAGGGCGCGGTCTGGATGAAGCGGTAGGTGTCGGTCTCCACCGGCGCCGGGGTCAGGAAGCGGGTCCCGCGTTTGGCCTGGGCCGCCACGTAACGGTCCAGGTCCGCGCAGCCGAAGACGAAGGTCTCCAGCCGGGTGTTGGGCCGGTGCATGGACTTGGGCCCCAGGTTGTAGGCTCGGAAGGGGCCGTGGACCGAACGGGTCTGCACCAGGACGCGCACGTCCCCGGGCGTGTTCAGGAGACAGCAGCGCTCGCCCCCGGCCTCGAAGGCCGCCTCGGGCGCGCAGGAGGTGCGCGCCAGGAGTTCGGCCGCGGCCTCCTCGAACTGCGCCGGCTCCACGCCGATGACCACGGCCTCCAGGCCGCCCACCAGTCCCTCCAGGCCCAGGCGGCGGCGCTCGGCCAACGCGGCCTCGGTCCCCTGCCGCAGCAGGCTGTCGTCATTGTGAAAGGCGCTCATGGTCCTCCCCGGGACTAGGCCAGCCCCAGACGTTTCATGGTGAGCAGGCGCTTGCCGCAGGCGGCCACGATGCCGGCCAGCTCCTCGCGCTCCGGCAGGGAGCTGCCCTGCACGGCCTGGAGCAGAACGCGCACCCGCTCCTCCTGCTCCAGGTAGGCCGAGACCACCTCGCGGGAGTCCCGCAGGGAGAGCAGCCGCGCGGTCCACTCCAGGCCCTCGCCATAGACCAGGCGGGAGGCCATGCTGGCGGCCAGGATGGCGGCCTGGTGCGGTCGCGGCAGCCGCTCCAGGAGGCGCTCCCCGTACGCCCGGGCCAGCACCGGCGGGCAGTAGTCCAGGAGCAGGGCGCGCAGTTCCGGGTCCTCGGCAAAGGGCTCCGCGTCCCGGATGAAGAGGGCCTCGATAAGGCCGGTGAGCCCGTTGATGGCCAGGGAGATGTCCCGGGAAATGACCGAGGCCGGGCGGCGGCCGTTGTTCAACCGGTATTCGGAGAAAAGCAGCCGGGCCTCGTCGCGGGCCCGCCGCCGCAGGATGTCCAGGACCTCGGCCACGAACGGCTCGCGGATGGCCAGGAACTCCTCCTCGTCCAGGGCCAGGGCCGCCAGGACCTCGTAGGAGGAGCAGATGACCCCGGTCTTGTTGGCCGAGGGCCCGGGCACCAGGAGCACCCCCGCCTGCTCCAGCCCGGTGGCGGCCTCGGGGCTGAAGTAGAGATTGGCGGCCTCCACGGCCACCCGGCAGGACGGCCTGCCGTCAGGCAGGAGGAAGCGCGTCCAGTTGCGGGCGTTCATGGCTCCGGGCCTGCCGCCGCAGGGCAGGAAAAGGTCCGCGGCCATGCGGTTATGAGCGTCGTCGCGCAGCCGCGCGCCCTGGTCCGTGGCCGCGGAGACCACCTGGCCGTCCCTGCCGTGCAACCGGGCGGGGTCGAAGGCCGCGATGTTGGCCCCGGCGTCGGCCAGCCGGAGCAGCTCGGCGTGGTCCAGGCCCTCGGGGTCCAGGGCCGCGCCGTGGCCGTCGGACACGGAAAGGACCTTCACCGCCTCCCCGAACTCGCGGAACAAGATGCGCAGCGCATTGGAGGCCACGTCCCCGGCCGGTCCGCCGGTCATCTTCAGGCTGAAGCTGCGGCGGCGCGGGTCCAGGCCCACGGCGCGCAGGGCTTCCTCGGCAAAGACCGCCACGCCCTCGCTGGTGACGCCGTACTCCTTGTGGTTGATGCCCGTGCGCGGCTTGGAGCTCATGAAGGCCCGGGGCCAGGGATAGCCGCGCCGGGCGGCGCGGTCCACGATCCACTCGATGTGCCGGGGTTCGATGCGTTCGTCCGGCCCCAGGAAGAGGATCTCGTCGCGTCCCAGGTAGTCGGCGCTGCCCGGCGCCGGCCGGGCCAGATCCAGGAGCGCGTCCACCGTGGCCTTGAGGGCCAGGTCGGCCTCGGCCCGGGGACCGAGCACGATCACGGCCTTGGCCCCGCCCTCGGGGATGTCCTTGTTCTTGAGGTGCTGGGCCCGGGCCAGGGCCACGGCCTCGGACAGGACCCGGCCGCTCTCGCGTTCGAACTGCACCAACCCGCGCGTGGGCACCAGGCGCAGGCCGCCCCGGGCCATGTCGCTGAAGCGGGCGTGGAAGGCGAAACTGCCCGGGCCGTGGACGTAGAACAGGCCGAAGGGCCGCTCCTGGCCGTCCTCGGCGGGCAGCACGGCCGGGTTCAGGCAAAAGCCCAGGCCGCAACGGCCCTGACGGTAGTAGTTGGTGCGCAGCACGGCCTGGATGAAGTCCAGGATGGTCAGGAGCACGCTGCGTTCCAGGTCGCCGGGGATCTCCTCCAGCTCCCGGCGCAGCCGCTCCACCCTTCCGGCCAGACCGCGTCGTCCGCCGGGCCGAAAGCGGTCCTCGAAACAGGCCAGCAGGCTCCGGGCCGGGCCGGGATTGTCCAGCACGGCTGCGGCGATGCGCTGAAAGGGGTAGAGTTCCCCGTTGCCCGGGGTAAGAACCTGGTGGGCGAACTCGCAGGCGGCCTGGAAGAACTGCGCCTGCCGCAGTTCCAGGCCCTGTTCGGTCAGGGGCTCCAGCCCATGGAAGGCGAACCACTTGATGAGCTCAAGCTGGCGTTTGAGCCGGGCCCAGCGTCTGCCGCCCGGACTGAGCCGGGAACGGGCCCGGTCCACGTAGAAGCTCATCACCGCCACCCGGCCCTTGGCCCCGCGGTCGAAGGAGTCGCCGTAGGCCCGGACGAGCTCCACTCCCTCGCGCAGAAGCACCTTGCAGGCCAGCATGAGCAGGCCGCGCTCCGGCGGCTCGCGCATGGCCACCACGATGCGGTCCTGGCCGGGGTGGGCGCGGGCGTCCAACTGGACCAGGACCTCCTCGCTCTCCTCCAGGCACTCGCAGGTGGCGAAATGCCGGGCCGCGCGCAGGGGCTCGAACTTCTCCACGTAGTCGCCCGAGGCCGAGGCCAGGAACTCCGCGAACCCGTCGCGTTGCCCCGGCTCCACGAGCCGGTAGTCCCGCACCAGGTCCAGGGCCTTGGCGAAGCGCGGGCCGGTGATGTCGCACAGGGACTGCGGCCCCATGAGGAAGGTGTCCAGGCGCAGGGAGCGGTCGTGGCTGGCATAGAGCCGGGCCGTCTGGATGGACTGGTCGGCCAGGCCCTCCATGACGCCCAGGAGCACCTTCAGGTCGCCGCCCGGGGTGATGGCCGTGATGCGGGTGCCGCAGGGGCTCTTGAGCACCAGTGCCTGCCGGCGGTCCAGGGAGCGCGAGGCCAGGATGGCCTGCAGGTGGACGATCTGCTCCTCGGGCGAATGGGTCCGGAAATAGTATTCCGGCATGTTGGCCCGGAACCAGGGCACCAGGGCCTGGGCCGAGCGCGCCAGTCCGTCGGAAAGCTGTTCCAGGATGCGGTCCCCGCCGGTGTTGCGGCCCTGTGCCATGATCTGCCCCCCTGCGGAATGGTCCTAGTCTATTGTAGTGCCCGGGCCGGGCCTTTCCGTCAAGTCCGCCGAAGAACAGCAGAGGCCGCCGGCGCAGCCGGAAAAGACTCCCGCTCCCGAAATACCATTGACGCAGGACGCGGGCGCAAGGATACTGTCGCCAAACGCAGCGGGACACGAGGACGGCACATGCAGGGAAACGACGAGGTGCGCGAGCTGTTCGTGGAGGAAAGCCGGGAGCGGCTGGCGGCCATCGAACGCGGCCTGCTCCAGTTGGAAAAGGACGGCGCGGCCGCGGACCCGGCCATGATCCACGGCATCTTCCGCGAGGCGCATTCGGTGAAGGCCGGGGCCAACCTCCTGGGGCTGCGCGCCCTGGAGAGCCTGGCCCACAAGCTGGAGAACGTGCTGGAACGCCTGCGCAAGACCGAACTGGCGCCCACCGGCCGCCTGGTGTCCATCCTCCTGGAAGGCCTGGACACCCTGCAGGACATGCTGGAAGACCTGGATGCCAGCGAGAGCCGGGACATCTCCAGAATCCTGGAGCGGCTGGCCCGGGTGGAAGCCCTGCGCCGGGGCTGAGTCCTAGCCCCGCACGTACCCCCACTGCACCAGCCGGGCGTAGGCGTGCTGCGCGTACTGCCCCTGCCCCCCGGCCTTGAGGTAGCGCATGTAGAGCGCGGCGGCGTCCTTGGTGCGGTCCTGCTGTTCCCGGCAGTAGCCGCGCAGGAAGGTCATGGTCAGGTTGCCCGGCAGGGCCCTGTCGAAGGCCCCGAAGTCGTCGAAGGCCTGGTCGTAGCGTTTGGCGCCCAGGGCCGCGTAGCCTTCCACGTACAGGGCCTGGGGCTCGCCCGGATAGGCCTGCCTGGCCGCAGCGGCGTAGCTCACGGCCTCGTTCCAGCGCTCCATGGCCGCCTGGCACTTGGCCATCATGAGCAGCCCGGCGTAGTCGTCCGGGGTCTTGGCCAGGGCCGCGTCGTAGGCCTGGGCCGCCTCGTGGTAGTTCTTCTTCCCCATGTACTTCTCGCCGTCCTGCAGGGCGCGGATGGTGGCGGCCTGGCGGCGCAGGGAGACGGTGTTGTCCATGAAGCGGGCCTCCAGCATGGGCAGGTCTCGGGCCGAGGCGTACTGGCCCTGGGCGCGCTCGCGGGCGTCCACCATGCGCTCCTCGCTCATGGGGTGGGTGGCGAAGAGGGTCTCCAGGGCGCTGGGCCGCTCCTTCTGCTGGGCCACCAGGAACTCCATGAGCTGGACCTCGCCCCAGGGGTTGTAGCCGGCGCGCACCATGTATTCCTGGCCCAGGGCGTCGGCCTGGCGCTCGTCGGCGCGGCTGTAGCTGGCCAGCATGGCGCTGGCCCCCAGGCCGCCCAGGCCCGAAACCACCTGGCCCAGGGTCCCGCCGCCCACCGCGGCCCCGGCCCCGCCCAGCAGGATCTGGGCGATGCTCGCGGTGCTCATGCGCGCGGCCGTGTGCCGGGCGTTGACGTGGCCGGTCTCGTGGCCCAGGAGCGCAGCCAGCTCGGCCTCGTTGGACAGCCCTGCCAGGATGCCGCGGGTGCAGGCGATGCTGCCGCCGGGAAAGGCGTAGGCGTTCACGTAGGTGGCGTTGAGCACCTTGAAGGAATAGGGCATCTCCGGCCGGTGCGAGCGGCGGGCCAGGCTCTGGCCCACGGAGTCCACGTAGCGGTTGAGCGCCGCGTCGCGCACCGGGCCGTAGTCGGTGGAATGCTGGCGGGGGGCGTACTGGCGGTCCATCTGGATCTCGTCCTGCTCGCTCACGAGCATGAACTGGGACTCGCCCGTCACCGGATTCTTTGCGCAGCCCGCCACAAGGCCCAGGCCCGAGAGCGCGGCCACGGTCCGCGCGCCGAGCCGCAGGAACTCACGCCGCTTCACCCTGCTCCCCCCTGTTCGTTCAGGAGCATGTCCACGCGCTGGAGTTCGGCGATGGGCGTGTTGCGGGCCACCTCGTCGGCCACCGCGGCCATGAACTGCTCCAGATCCATGCCGTAGAGGTCGATGGACACCCCGCGCAGCCGGAAATAGGCGTCCAGGAAGCGGGCCAGCTCGGGCTCGCGCAGGGCCTTGGCGATGTCCTTGTGCGACTCCGAGCCGGTGAAGGGCTTGTTGCGTCCGGCCAGGAGATAGAGGTCCAGCCGGGTCTTGCCGTCGGTGATCACGCCCACCAGGTTGAAGGTGGCGAGCTTGGCCGCGAACTCCTCGTCCGCGCCCGGGAACTCCAGGAGCTCGGCCTTGGGATAGAACCCGCAGAACACGGCCAAGCCGTCCTCGTACAGGGTGTGGCGGAAGACCTTCTCCCCCCGCGCCTGGCGGGCGGCGCGCACGGTTTCGTAGAGGTCCAGGGCGAAGCTTTCCTTGAGCCGTTCGATGACGCGGCGATCCATGTGGTTTCCTTCCTTCAGATGATGCCGTGCAAAGGTCCGCCCGGCGCGCCCAGCTCGTCCACCCGGCGTTCCACCTCGGGGTCCGGCTCCAGGGGCGGGGCGTGGTAGGTCTTGAGCCGGGCGTCCATGACCAGGGGGCCGCGGCAGCCCCAGTGCTTGCAATGAGTGAAGCTGCGCACGCCGTAAAGGTCCGTGGCCGGATCCGAACGGGTGAAGGCCACCCAGAGAAAATTGTCCCAGTCCGCGGCGGCGAAGGCGGCGTCGTCGGCCACCACGATGAGCGGAAAGCCCTCCAGCCCGGCCGCCCCGTCCAGGGCGCGGCAGAGCTCCTCCAGCCGGGGGTCCTGGCTGTCGCGCTCGCGGTCGTGCGGCGGTCCCTGGAGCACGAGCACGCCCGGCGACTGGACCCTGGCCCCGCCGAATCCCCCCGGCAGGGGCAGGTGCGCCGGAGCCTCGGCCGAGAGCCTGCGCCGGGGCCGCCCGGCCGCGGCCAGCACCAGCTTGGAGCCCTGGTTCAGGCTGATGCCGGAATAGTCCAAGGTGTCCATGGTGGTGCGGGTGATGAAGTGCAGGTCGCGGGCCGGATCCATGCGTTCCAGCAGGTGACGGAAGAAGCCCGGGACGTCCTTGGCCGTGAGGCCGGGATCGTCCTCGCGGGCCGCGATGCAGACGTACTTGGACAGCGAGGTCTGGGTGCTGCCCAGGAGGTTCATGGCGCAGGTGAGCAGCTCCTGGGGCTGGCGCTCGGCGGCGAAGGGCACGTAGCGTTCGCTGCCCACGGCCAGGAGCAGGGGGTGGACCCCGGCGGCGTCCACGGCGTGGACCTCGTGCACCCCGGAAAAGACCGTGGAGACCAGGGGCTCGGTGAGCTCGTGGATGAAGGCCCCGAAGACCGTGTCCTCCTGGGGCGGGCGGCCCACGGTGGTGAAGGGCCAGACCGCGTTCTTGCGGTGGAAGACCTTCTCCACCCGCAGCACCGGGAAATCGTGGGCCAGGCTGTAGTAGCCCAGGTGGTCGCCGAAGGGACCCTCGGGCAGGAGCCATTGCGGGTCCACGCTGCCCGTGATGCAGAAGTCGGCCTCGGCGGGCAGGGGCAGGCCGCCGGGCCGGTCCACCATCTCGATGCGGCGCCCGGCCAGGACCCCGGCGAAGAACAGCTCGGCCACGCCTTCGGGCAGGGGCATGATGGCGGCCAGGGTCAGGGCGGGCGGGCCGCCCACCCAGACGTTCACGCGCAGGGGCTGGCCCCGGCGGATGGCCTCGGCGTGGTGCGGGCCGATCCCGCGGTGGATCTGGTAGTGCAGGCCCACCTCTTCGTCCGGCCGGTAGCGGTTGCCGGTAAGCTGGACCCGGTACATGCCCAGGTTGGAGTCGCGGAATCCGGGCCGGGCCGGGTGCTCGGTATAGACCTGGGGCAGGGTCACGTAGGCCCCGCCGTCCCGGGGCCAGGACCGGAGCCTGGGCAGTTTCGAGATCGTGGTCTCGCACTCCAGCACCGGTCCGCTGCGCACGCGGCGGGGCCAGGTGCGAAGGGCCGCGGGCAGCACGCCCAGGGCCTGCACGGGATGCTTGACCGCCTCCAGGGGGTCGGCCTTGAGCTTGAACAGCCGCTCCAGGCTCTTCAAGGTGTCGCGGAACAGGAAATGAACCCGTTCCAGGGTGCCGAAGATGTTGGCGGCCATGGGAAAGGCGCAGTCCTTGACCCGGGTGAAGAGCAGGGCCGGCCCCTTGGCCTGGAACACGCGGCGCTGGATGGCCCCGGCCAGGAGCCCGGCGTCCACCTCCACGTCGATGCGGCGCAGCTGCCCCACCCGCTCCAGGTCGGCCAGGCATTCGTGCAGATTGCGATGTGCCATGGTTGCTCCGGGGCCTTTGTACCCGGAAGCGCGGACCTTGGGAAGACGGGCCGGCTCCGTTCCCGGCAATTCGTTGCGCAGGAGCCCGCGCACCACGGCATGATGCCTCACGAGCAACGAATCAGGCCGTTGAGGCAACCGGGGCTGCTAGATTCCGGAACTCCAGGGATGCCCGGCCATGGGTGCGTAGCCTTCCTTGCGCACGAGCAGGTCCAGGGGGAGCATGGCCAGGGCGGCCACCTCCGGGTCGGGAACTTCCACGAACTCCACAGTGTCCAGGCAGAGCACGTAGGTCTTGCACTTCTTGCAGACGTCGGCGCGCTCGAAGGGGCGGCCCTCCACCCGCAGGTTGAAGAGCTCGTCGGGCTCCTCGTTGCCGCAGGTGAGGCAGGAGACCCGTTTGCAGCGCCAGTCGCTGGAGCACACGGCGCAGTGCATGAGGCGCTGGCCGCCGTGGGCCTGGATGAACTCGGATTCGTCGCGCACCTTGCGCAGCACGGAAAAATTCGGGGCCCCGCCGCAGACCGGACACATGCTCCGCCGCCAGGGCAGCTCGGCCACCAGGGGCAGCAGGTCCTGGGCTTGACGTTCGATGAACGGCTTGACCAGTTCCGATGCGGCGAAACGCAGGGTGTCGTGGGACACGCCGGGCACCTCCACCGAGGCGTCGCTGAAGGCGACGCGAGTGAGCAGTTCCGGCTCCAGGCCGCCCTCGGCCAGGGCCTTGCCCAGGATCGCCAATTCGTCGGCCAGGGCTGGGAAACACTGGCTCATGACCGGCAGGAGCCGGGCCGCGGCCGCGGGCAGTTGCGGGCTCACGTCCTGGAACCCGGAATCGGCCAGGATGAAGGCCCCCTGACAGAAGCGCTCGGCATCCACCGTGGGCAGCGCCCCCTTCCAGCCCGGGGCCCCGGCGCGCAACCGGGCCCGCTCGGCCAAAAGCGGGCCGAAAGCCGCCAGCACGGACTCCAGGGCCGGAATCTCGCCGGCGTACCGGGCCGCCTGATCCAGGATGCGCTGGGCCTCTCCCGCCATCTGCTCGTTCGCCATCGTCGCCTTCCTTGTCAGTTGCACATGAGGCGGGGCCGTTCCGCGCGTCTCGTTCGGAACGGCCCCGCGGTATGACAGGGGACCGGAGGACTCCCCTGGTCGTCTAGCCTTGCACGGCCCGCACCATCCGCCGGAAGGGCGCGAAGGCCCCGGCCAGCATCTCCTTGCGGGTCAACTGCGCCGGGCCCTGGGCCACAGCGAACTCATGATACATCTTGGGGTTGTCGGCCACAAGATAGATGACCGCGACGTCGTTCACGTTGAGCAGCTGGGCCTTGGGCGCCTCGGTCCTCTGGACCACGGCCAGGCGCTCGGCGGCCAGCTTGATCATGTCCACGCGCTCGCCGAAGTGCATGGCCCCCATGGCGCAGGATTTCACGCACATGGGCAACATATTGGCCTTGACCCGGTCGATGCACATGTCACATTTGACGATCTGCTTGGTCTCCGGATTCTGGCGGGGGATGTCGTAGGGACAGGCCCCGCGAATGATGTCGAAGTCCTCCTGGGCCGTCTTCTCGGTGTAGATCACAGCGCCGGTGGCTTCATCCTGGAGGATGGATCCTTCCACGCTGGAGGCCTGCTTGCAGGGGGCCTCCAGGCAGTGGCGGCACTGGTCCGGGAAGAAGTACCAGGACACCTTGCCGGTCTTGTCCATGTGTTCGCTGAAGCGCACGAGCTTCAGGTTGAAGGGGTTCAGATCCGGGGGATTCTGGTGGGTGCCGGTCTGCTTCGTGGGCACGGCCGGCAGGTTCTTCCACTCCTTGCAGGCCACCTGGCAACCCCGGCAGGCCGTACACTTGGTGGTGTCTATGAAGAACGCCTTGGGCATGTCGTGTCTCCTTTCGGGCTAGAGCTCGGTCACCTTGTCGGCCTTGCGGATGTTCACCAGGCTGGCCTTGTACTCCGGAATGGTGGTGTTGGGGTCGCCCACCGAGGAGGTCAGCCGGTTCACAGCATCGCCGCACTTGGGCTTGGTCCAGCCGAAGCAGAAGGGCATGCCCACGAGGTGCACGGTCTTGCCCGCCACCTTGAAGGGCTTGATGCGCACCGTGACCATGGCCACGGCCTCCACCTTGCCGCGCAGGCTCTCCACGATGACCACATCGCCGTTGTTGATGCCCTTCTCCTTGGCCAGCTGCGGGCTCATCTCCACGTACTGCTGGGGCTCGGCCTCCAGAAGGGCCGGGCCATTGCGCGTCTCGGCCCCGGAGCACCAGTGCTCGGTGAGACAGTAGGTGGTGAGCACGATGGGGAAGCGCGGGTCCGCCGGGGCGGCCAGCGCGTCCATGTCGCTCACGGCCTGCTTCATGCAGGGGTTGCTCAGCTGCTTGGAGAAGGGATGCGCCTTGAGCGGGGTCTCGGCCGGCTCGTAATGCTCGGGGAAGGGACCGTCAGCGCGGCCCGGACCATAGAGCTGGGCGCGGCCTTCGGTGCACATGATGAACGGGTACTTGCCGCCCTCCATAGCCATGGGCGCGGCCGGGCCGTCGGGCACGTCGCCCACCCACTTGCCGTCCTCCCAGGCGATGACCGCCTTGGCCGGGTTGTACGGCTTGCCGTACTGGTCCACGGAGGCGCGGTTGTAGAGCACGCGCCGGTTCATGGGCCAGGCCCAGGAGAACTTGGGATAGAGGTGGATGGCCGCCTGCATGGGCGTCTGGGTCAGGTCGCGGCGCTTGGCCAGGTTGCCCTCGGCCTCGGTGTAGCCGCCGCAGTAAACCCAGTTCAGGCTGGTGGTGGAGCCGTCGTCCTTGAGGTTGGCGAAACCCGGCACCAGCTGACCCTTCTTGTACTCCTTGTCCCCGATCTTCACGTCCTGGGTGAAGAAGCCGTTGATCCTCTTGGCCATGGTCTCGGCGTCGAACTTCTCCGGGATGTCCATGTTCAGGACGCCCTCGGGGAAGGCGCCGCCGCCCTTCATGTACAGGGCGCGCACCCGGCCGGCGATGTCCACGATCATGTCGCCCATGCTCCGGCTCTGGCCCAGGGGCTCCACGGCCTTGTAATGCCACATGTGCCAGCGGCCCGAGTTGGAGATGGTGCCTTCCTTCTCGGCACGGTAGGCCGAGGGCAGGAGGAAGACCTCGGTCTTCACGTCCTTGGGGTCCACGCCGGGGCGGCGCCAGTTGTCCGAGGTCTCGTTGTGGTAGACCTCGGCCACCACGAGCCAGTCCAGCTGGTCCATGGCCTTGCGGACCTTGTGGGAGTTGGGGAAGCTCTGAGCCGGGTTGTGGCCGAAGATGAAGCCGCCCTTGATCTTGCCCTTGTACATGCGGTCGAAGATGAACAGATGCGAATAATCCACGCCCGGGTCCAGCTTGGGCAGCCATGAGTAGCCGAAGTCGTTCTCCTTGGTGGCCTTGTCGCCGTACCAGCCCTTAAGCAGACTGACCACATACTTAGGCCGGTTGCCCCACCAGTTCACGCTCTTGGGGTCCTTGGTCACCGGCGTGTTGGCCTTGTTGTATTCTTCCAGGGTGGTCCAGGTGGCCAGGGGCGCGTTGTGGTAGCCCGGGATGTAGCCGTAGAGCAGGGCGTGGTCCGTGGAGCCCTGGACGTTGGGCTCGCCGCGCAGGGCGTTGATGCCGCCGCCGGCCACGCCGAAGTTGCCGAGCAGGAGCTGGAAGATGCCCGCGGCGCGGATGTTCTGCACGCCCACGGTGTGCTGGGTCCAGCCCAGGGCGTAGAGCACGGTGCCGGCCTTGTCCGGCTTGCCCGTGGCCGAGAAGGCCTCGTAGACCTTGAGCAGGTTGTCCTTGGACACGCCGGTCACGTCCGAGACCTTGTCCAGGGTGTAGCGCGAATAGTGCTGCTTGAGCAGGTTGAGCACGCAGCGCGGGTGCTTGAAGGTGGGATCGGTCTTGGGCAGGCCGTTCTCGTCCTTCTCAAAGGCCCAATGGCTGCTGTCGTACTTCTTCTTCTCGGCGTCGTAGCCCGAGAACAGGCCGTCCTTGAACGAGAACTTCTCGCCCACGATGAAGGCCGCGTTGGTGTAGTTGTTCACGTAGTCCGCGAAGTACTTCTTGTTATCCAGAATGTACTTGATCATGCCGCCGATGAAGGCGATGTCCGTGCCGCTGCGCAGCGGCACATGGAAGCTGCTGCGCGCCGAGGTGCGCGAGAACTTCGGGTCCACGTGGATGACCACGGCGCCCTTTTCCTTGGCCTTGAGCACCCAGCGGAAGGAAATCGGATGGTGTTCGGCAGCGTTGCTGCCCATGATCAACACCGCGTCGGCATTGCCGATGTCGGTGTAGTGATTCGTCATCGCGCCGCGTCCGACCGACTCTGCCAGAGCCGGCACAGTGGGGCTGTGTCAGATACGTGCCTGGTGATCCAGGTGGACCACGCCCAGGCTGCGCACGAACTGATGGGTCACCGCGCATTCTTCATTGGACATCTGCGAGGTGCCCAGGTGGAAGATGGATTCCACCCGGTTGACCACCTGGCCCTTGTCGTTGGTGGGCATGAAGTCCCGGTCGCGGGTCTCCTTGACCTTGGCCGCGATGCGGTCGAGCATCCAGTTCCAGTCCTTCTCGACCCACTCGGTGCTGCCCGGGGCGCGGTAGAGAGGCTTGGTCAGCCGGTTCTCGCTCACGTGCAGGGAGCGCAGGGCCGCGCCCTTGGCGCACAGGCCGCCGCCGCTGACGGGATAGTCCGGGTCGCCCTCGATGTTCAGGATCTTGCCGTCCTTCACGTGCACCAGGGTGTTGCAGCCGCAGGAACAGAACGGACAGATGGAGATGACCTCTTTGGCCCCTTCGATCTTGAGGCCCGCCGCATAGGCCTCCACGGGCCCGAGATCCAGGCCGAAGCGTCCCAGGGTCAGGCCCGCCAGGCCCGCCCCCGTGACCTTGATGAACGTTCGCCGCGTCATGGTCATAATCCACATCCTCCTTGCGCGGGTTTGCGCTGGCAACGGGACCGCTCGCCCCAGCGTGCCCACTTTGAAGCGGTCCGAATCTTTCAGGGCTGGAAGTTACACCTCGACAGGGGTCAATGGTCAACAGATTTCGGCGTCAACGCTCGGAATTCGCTGGCGTTATTTCAAACATACTAGGATTCCGGCACCGCATCCGCATGCCCGGAACAGGGGGCTGGATCCTCGAACCCACGGGCCTGAAAGGGAAATATCCGCCCGGCCAGATCCCGGGCCTCGGCCTCCACGGCCTCGAACCACTGCCGGAACCTGCGGGCCATGTCCCGGCCCTCGGGGGTCAGCTCCACGCCTTCGTGGCGGCTGCCGCGGCTCTCCACGAGCTTAAAGCCCAGGGCCTGCTCGCTCTGCTGGAGCTTGCCCCAGGCAGCGCGGTAGGACATGCCCAGGCTGGCCGCGGCCTGGCGCAGGGAGCCCAGCCGGTCCACGGCCAGCAGGAGCTGGGCGCGGCCCAAGCCGAAATAGAACTCCTCGCCGTTCTCCAGCCAGAGCCGCAGGCGCACGCGCGGCAGGGTCAGCCCGAGTTCCGGGGAATGCGTCCGGACGGCCCCTCCGGCCTGTTCCGGGCCATTGGCGCGGGCTTCAGGATTCACGGCCGCCTCCGGCCGGAAACAAGGGTTTTCCGTTCCATTCTTCCTGCATAGCGCAACTGCGGCATATTGCCATTTTCGCGTATATATCACGATTTTGGCACCAACGTGGCCGCGGCCCGGCCGCGGGCAGGATTGGCAGGGCCGCGCAGCGATGCTAGGCTAAAGAAAATCGCCGGGCCACCGGGATATTGCCCGGATCCGGCACGGAGTTCCGAGCATGGACAAAGCCGAAACCCTGCGGCAGGTGGCCGCCCTGCCGCCGGTGGCCCCCGGGCAGTCCTACGTCATCGACCATTTCCGGCCCGGAGACGCCCTGGGCCTGGCCCGGCTCTACTTCGCGATGTACGGCGACGCCTACCCCGTGGACACGCCCTACCTGCCGGAGCGCTTCATCCAGGAGGCCGAACGCGGCGACATCTTCTGCGTGGTGGCCCGGACCCCCGCAGGCGACATCCTGGGTGCGTCCAGCGTGTTCCGCAGCTCCGCGCCCAACCCGGGCTGCTTCGAGATCGGCCCGACCCTCATCCTGCCCGAATACCGCCAGGGCCGCATCGTGTTCCTGCTCTACGAATTCAAGATCGCCCACGTGCTGAACAACCCGCGTCTTGAGGCCGTCTTCGGCGAGGCGGCCTGCCACCACCTGACCACCCAGAAGCTCTTCCTGCGTCTGGGCATGAGGCCCACGGCCCTGGAACTGAGCTTGATGCCCGGGGAGGCCTATGCCCAGGAACAGGTGGCCGGCCGCACCAGCTGCCTGGTGTTCAGCCGCGTGGCCAGCAGCGCCCACTCCCTGGTGCACACGCCGGAGCGCTACGCCAAGGCCCTGGCCTTCCTCTACCAGGGCCTGGAGCTGGACCGGACCGCGGGCGCGGCCAAGGCCCCCGCTGCCGACAGCGCCTGTTCCCTCAAGGTGGAGCGCTTCCCCGGAGCCGGGGTGGTGCGCGGCCAGCTGGCCGCCGTGGGCGAGGATCTGGCCGAGCGCCTGGACCGCCTGGAATCCGGGAACCCGCCCCTGGCCCAGATCTTCGTGAACCTGGCCGATCCCGGCTGTCCCTGGGCCGTGGACCAGCTCACGGAACGCGGCTTTTTCCTGGGCGGACTGTGTCCGGCCTGGTTCGGCCCCGACGCCCTGCTCCTCCAGAAACCGGCCCAGCTGCCGGATTTCGGCGCGCTCCAGCTTTTCACGGACCGGGCCCAGGCCGTGGCCGACCTGGTGCGCGAGGACGCCGAACATCTCTTCCCCGGCGCGGCGCGCTGCTGAAGCGGACACGGCATGACCTGGTGCGGATTGGGTGCGAAAACGAGAACAGGGAGCTATGCAAGGTAGTGCATAACTCCCTGAAATTGCTGGTGGGCAATAGGTGATTCGAACACCTGGCCTTTGGCTCCGGAGGCCAACGCTCTATCCAGCTGAGCTAATTGCCCGCAAGGGGTCCCTAGCTATCCCCCAGCCCTGCTTCTTGTCAAGGCCGCGGCCGGGACGATTCCCAATCTACGGCTTCGGAGCGCCTTGTCAATGACGAAGCGGGTCGCTACACTGCGGGCATGACGAACGATCCCCACATCCGGCGCGTGGTCCTGGCCGTCACCGGGGCCAGCGGCCTGCTCTACGCCGGGGTCCTGGCCCGTGAACTGGGCGGACGCCCGGACGTGGAGCTCCACGTGCTCCTGTCCCGGGCCGCCCGGGAGGTCATGGCCCACGAGGGCGGCCTGGACGAGGACGAACTGCGCGGTCTGGCCGCGGCCTTTTACGAGGAAACGGACATCGCCGCGCCCCCGGCCAGCGGCTCCTGGCGGCACGCCGGCCTGGTGGTCTGCCCCTGCTCCATGGCGAGCCTGGCGGCCATCGCCAACGGGCTGGGCCAAAACCTCATCCACCGCGCCGCGGACGTGGCCCTCAAGGAGGGCATGAAGCTCGTGCTCGTGCCCCGCGAGACCCCGCTCTCGGCCATCCACCTCAAGAACATGCTGGCCGCGCGCGAAGCCGGGGCCGTGATCCTGCCCGCCTGCCCGGGTTTCTACCACGCCCCCCGCGGCCTCGACGACCTGGCCGCGCACCTGGCCGGAAAGATCCTGGATCAGCTGAACATCCCCCACCGCCTGTTCGAGCGCTGGGGCGCCTGAGGAGGACGCCATGGAGATCACCTGGTTCGGGCACTCCAATTTCCGTCTGGAGCATCAGGGCCTGGCCTTCGCCATCGACCCCTTCTTCGCGGGCAACCCCAAGGCCCCCGCGCCCTGGACGGCCCTGGGGCCGGTGAACGCCGTGCTCGTGACCCACGACCACGGCGACCACGTGGGCCAGTCCGTGGAGATCGCCGCGGCGCGCAAGGTCCCGCTGGTGGGCGTGTACGACACGGTGAACAAGCTGAACGGCCTGGGCCTGCCCCATGACCTGGGCCTGGGCATGAACCTGGGCGGCGCCGTGGAGGTGGACGGGGTGCGCCTGAGCATGGTCCAGGCCATGCACTCCTCGGCCAGCGGCGTCTGCTCGGGCTTCATCCTGACCTGGCCCGACGGATTCTGCGCCTACCACTCCGGAGACACGGCCCTGTTCGGGGACATGGAGCTCTTCGCCAGGTTCCACAAGATCAGGCTGGCCCTGCTGCCCATCGGCGGCTGGTTCACCATGGACTCCCGCCAGGCGGCCTACGCCTGCAAGCTCCTGGGCTGCGAGCTGGCCGCGCCCATGCACTGGGGCACCTTCCCGATCCTGGAGCAGAACACCGCGGGATTCAAGGCGCACCTCAAGGAATTCGCTCCCCAGGTCCGGGTCCTGGACCTGACCCCGGGCACGCCGCTGACGATCTAGGGCAGGGCGGCCAGGGCCTGGAGCACGGCCTCGGCTTTTTTCGAACCCAGACCCGGCACGCTGCGCAGGTCCTCCAGCGAGGCCGCGCGCAATCCCTCCAGGCTGCCGAAACGGTCCCAGAGCTTGCGGGCCAGGGCCGGTCCCACCCCGGGCAGGTCCAGGACCGCGCTCTTGAGCGCCGTCTTCTTGCGCGCCGTACGCTGACGGGAGAGCACGAAACGATGGGCCGCGTCGCGCACGGACTGGAGAAAGAGGAGTTCCGCGCTGCCCGGGGCCAGATCCACGGGATTCTTGCGACCCGGCCGGAACAGGCGGTCGCCCAGCTCCCCGGCCCGGCGCGTCTCTCCCTTGGCCAGGGCCGCCAGCTCAATGGCCGGGATCTCCTCCCGGCCTGCGAAGGCCTCGGCAAGCGCCCGCTCCACGGTGGCCAGCTGGGCCCGGCCGCCGTCCACCAGGAGCAGGTCCGGCCAGGGCGGGCCCGAGGCCGCCCGGTGTTCGGCCCAGGCCGCCATGGCCGCGTAGTCGTCCCCGCCGCCCACGGCCAGGGCGTATTGCCGTGAGGCTTCCGGCACGCGCCGACCCTCCTCGAAAACCACCAGGCCCACGCGGGTGCCGGTGCCGCCCAGGTGCGAGACATCCACGGCCTCGATGCGCGACGGCCGCCGCGCCAGGTGCAGCCGCTTTTCCAGGACAGCGGCCAGGTCCGCGCCCGCGCCCCGGGGTTTGGCCCGGCGGGCCGCCTCCTGGGCTAGGTCCAGCAGGCCGCGCTCGGCGGGACCGCGTGGTCTGGCCAGGCGCACGGCTCCGCCGCGGCGCTCGACCAACACGTCGGCCAGGAGCGGGTCGCCGGGGACCTCCGGCACCAGGATGCGGGCCGGGATGAAACGCTCGGGATGATAGAACTGAATGAGGAAATTCTCCAGGACCTCGCCGCTCTCCTCCGGCCCCAAACCCGGAAAGTGGAAGACCCGCTCGTCCAGGACCCGGCCCTGGCGCACGATGACCAGGCCCAGGCCCAGGCCCTCATCGGCCCCGGCAAGGCCGATCGCGTCCAGGTCCCCGCCGCCGGGCAGCACCGCGGCCTGGCGCTCCACGGTGCGGCGCACGGCCCGGATGCGGTCGCGCAGCTGGGCGGCCTGCTCGAAACGCAAGTCATCGGCGGCGTTCTTCATCTCGCGCTGGAGGTCGGCCAGCACGCTCTCGGCCTTGCCCGAGAGGAAACGCTCCACCCGCCGCACCAGTTCGCCATAGACCCCCTCCTCCAGCCGGTGCACGCAGGGCCCCAGGCACTGGCCCAGGTGGAAGTGCAGGCAGGGCCGGGTGCGGTTGCGCATGGCCCGGTCCGAGCAGGTGCGCAGGGGGAAGACGCGCGCCAGGAGCCGCCAGGTTTCGCGCGCGGACTGGGCCGAGGTGAAGGGGCCGAAATAGAGGGCGCCGTCGCGCTCCACCCGGCGGGTGATGCGCAGGCGGGGAAAGGCCGCGTTTTTGTCCAAGCGGAAGAGGAGATACTGCTTGTCGTCGCGCAGGACCACGTTGTAGCGCGGCCGGTGCTTCTTGATGAGGCTCTCCTCCAGGAGCAGGGCCTCCTTCTCGCTGGTGGCGGCCAGCACGTCCACCCGCCGCACGCGGGCCACCAGGGCGCGGGTCTTGGGCGTGAGTCCGGCGGGTGCGCGGAAATAGGAGGCCAGGCGCTTGCGCAGGCTCTTGGCCTTGCCTACATAAAGGATACGGCCCTGCCCATCCTTCATAAGATAGACGCCAGGGGAGTCCGGGTAGTCTCGATTACAATACTGAAATGTATTTCCCGGGGCGTGGCTGGAATCCATGCCTCCTCCTCTAAGCCCGGACCGGCCCGAGGGCAATGGTTGCATGCCTGTTTCCCGCGTTGTCCAGGTTCCCGACAACCCGCCGGGGATCGGCTGCGAAATTGTTACAAAGTAAAAAAATTTTTACCAGACCCGTGCAAACCCCTTGTCAAAAATTTTGAACCTTGCTAGTTGGAGCCCAGGTACCGGCGTGAAAAGGCAGTTTTCGCTTTCACCACAGACGCAAAAGAAAGGAAGGATCCCATGAAACGTTTGGTTCTTCTCGCCACCGTCCTGGCCTTCGTGCTCGGCGCGGCCTCCCTGGCCTCCGCCGCCACGGTCAAGGCCACCGGTCAGTGGGCTTTGGAGTTCCTCTGGTCCAACAACTTTGACATGAGCGACGACGCGGGCGACCGCGGCGGCAACGGCGACGACGGCGGCCGTGGCGACTTCAACGTCTATCAGCGCGCCCGGACCCAGTTCGAGTTCATCGCCAACGAGAACCTCAAGGGCGTGCTGGCCACCGAAATCGGCACCGCTCGTTGGGGCAACACGTTCCGCTTCCATGACCACAACGCCACCATCAACACCCGCCGCGCCTACCTGGACTTCATGATCCCGGACACCAAGGTGCGCGTGCTCGGCGGTCTGCAGGGCATCAACCTGCCGACCTCCTTCGGCGGCGGCTCCATGATCCTGGACGATGAAATGCCCTCTCTGGTGGTGACCACCCCGATCATCGACGAAGTGAGCGTGCTGGCTGGCTACGGCCGCCTGTATGACAACGACGACGATGTCACCGGCCACACCAACGGCTCCCTGGACGCCGGCTTCCTGGCCCTGCCCGTGAAGCTCGACGGCTTCGCCTTCGCCCCCTACTTCGTGTACGCTTACGGCGGCCACAACGCCGACGGCGCTCTGTCCGCCAACGTGCTCAACGGCCTGCGCGGCCCCGGCGCCGTGGACCTGACCGTTGGCCACAACGTGTACTGGGCCGGCACCAACTTCACCATGACCTACTTCGATCCGATCAAGGTCATGGCTGACGTGGCTTACGGCAATGTCTCCTCCGCCGGCGGCGACGATTCCCAGGACCGTTCCGGCTGGCTGTTCGACCTGGCCGTGGACTACACGGGCTTCGACTTCATGACCCCGGAAGTGTTCTTCGTGTACACCTCCGGTGAAGACGACGACGCCACCAACGGTTCCGAGCGCATGCCCGCCCTGACCGCCCGCAACTGGGGCATCGGCAACGGCCTGTTCTACGGCGGCGACCTGCTGCTGGACGGCGACCATGGCTTCAACAACAACCAGATCGGCTTCTGGGCTGTTGGTCTGAGCCTGAAGGACATCAGCTTCATCGACAAGCTGTCCCACACCCTGACCGCGTTCTACGCCCAGGGCACCAACGACAAGGCCGTGGCCACCTTCGCCGGCGCCACGACCCCGAGCGCCAACACGTTCATCTCCTACGGCTACACCCTGACCGAGGAAGACCACATCATCGAGTTCGACCTGAACAACACCTACAAGCTCTACGACGAACTGAGCTTCATGGTGAACCTCGGCTACGACATCAACGGTTACGACAAGGACACCTGGGCCGGCGTGGACCGCGAAGACGCCCTCAAGGTGAGCACCGGTTTCCTCTACAGCTTCTAGTTCCATCCGGCCTTTCACGGCTGTACCTGGCCGGGGCGCAAGCCCCGGCCTTTTTTTGTTCTCCGGGCGGACCGGCCACAGAGAGAAACAGGGGCGGCTCCATGCCGAGACAATTTTTTGACCATCGTAAAAAAATTGTAACCAAACCTCCCGCCGCCCCTTGTAAAAAAATTTGAACCCTGGTACGAATCAGCCCAGTTGAGGCGTTGGAAGGGCGACCGCATTACGCAACACCTGCAAAAGAAAGGAAGGATAACAATGAAACGTCTGGTGCTTCTTGCCACCGTCCTGGCCCTGGTGCTCGGCATGGCCTCCGTGGCCTCCGCCGCCACGGTCAAGGCCTCGGGCGACTGGGCCTTGGAGTTCCTGTTCTCCCAGGGCTACAACATGACCGACAACGCCTCCGGCGCCAACAACGACGGCGACTTCGGCGTGTATCAGCGCGCCCGGACCAAGTTCGAATTCATCGCCAACGAGAACCTCAAGGGCGTGCTGGGCACCGAGATCGGCACCGCTACCTGGGGTAACGAGTTCCGCTTCCACGATCACAACGTCCCGGTCAGCGTGCGCCTGGCCTACCTGGACTTCACGGTCCCGGACACCAAGATCGCCGTGCGCGGCGGTCTCCAGACCATCGTGCTGCCGAACTCCGGCGCTTTCTGCGGCAGCAACATCATCCTGGACACCGAGATGCCCTCTCTGGTGGTTTCCGCCCCGATCATCGACGAGGTGAGCGTGCTGACCGGCTACGGCCGCCTCTATGACAACGACGCCACCTTCGGCAATTCCGGCCACACGAACGGTTCGTTCGACACCGGGTTCGTGGGCCTGCCCGTGAACCTGGACGGCTTCGCCTTCGCTCCGTATTTCGTGTACGCCTACGCGGGCCACGACGCCCTGGCCGACGCTAACCTGAACGGCAACCTGGCCAGCGGCCTGCTGACTCCGGCCCCTGACCTGACCGCCGGCCGCAACGCGTACTGGGGCGGCACCAGCTTCACCATGACCTACTTCGACCCGATCAAGGTCATGGCCGACGTGGCCTACGGCAGCGTGTCCGGCGGCGGCGACACCAACGACCGCTCCGGTTGGATGTTCGACCTGGCCGTGGACTACACGGGCTTCGACTTCATGACCCCGGAAGTGTTCTTCGTGTACACCTCCGGTGAAGACGACGACGCCACCAACGGTTCCGAGCGTATGCCCCTGCTGTACTCCCAGTACTGGGCTCCGGGCTCCTTCTGGTTCGGCGGCGACACCCTGCTCATGGGCAGCTACGGCTACCTGAACTCCCAGACCGGTTTCTGGACCGCCGGCCTGAGCCTGAAGGACATCAGCTTCGTCGAGAAGCTGTCCCACACGATCAACGCCCTCTACGTTCAGGGAACCAACGACAAGGACACTGCCAACACCACCGTTGCCGGTTACGACTTCGTCACCTACGGCCGCTCCCTGACCGAAGAAGACCACATCATCGAATTCGACCTGAACAACAAGTACCAGCTGTACGATGAACTGGCCCTGACCTTAGACCTGGGCTACATCATCAACGGCTACGACAAGGACACCTGGGGCGGCATCGAGCGCGACGACGCCTTCAAGCTGAGCACCGGTCTGGCCTACAGCTTCTAAAGACTCACCAGCCTTTCCCACGCCGATATCGGGCCGGGGCGCAAGCCCCGGCCCTTTTTTTGCGCCCCTGCCCGGCTCGACTTTCCGGGTCTCCTCCCGTATATTCCGGACCTCGACGCCAACCTTTGGAACCACGGAAACAACCCATGTCCCTGCCACAGATCGCCTACAGCGGAGCAAAGGATTGGCCCGCCCTGCGGGACCGCCTGGCCGGACGCCGCAATCCCGGGGCCTCGGTGGAGTCCACCGTGCGGGAAATCCTGGCCCGGGTGCGCAGCCGCGGCGACGCGGCCCTGGCCGCCTACACCCGGCGCTTCGACTGCCCGGAGTTCACATCCGCCCAAATGCGCGCGCCCAAGGCCGCCCTGACCAGGGCCCTCAAGGCCATTCCCAAGGCCGACGCGGACATCCTGGCCGAGGCCATCGCCAACGTGCGCGCCTTCCACGAGCGCCAGCGCGAGAACTCCTGGCTCACCACCACGGCCGACGGCGCGGTGCTGGGCCAGATGGTCCTGCCCGTGGACCGCGTGGGCCTCTACGTGCCCGGCGGCCAGGGCGGCGAAACCCCGCTGGTCTCAAGCCTGATCATGAACGCCGTGCCCGCCCAGGTGGCCGGGGTGCGCGAAATCGCCGTGGTCTCCCCGCCGCGCCGGGACGGCACGCTCAATCCCCACATCCTGGCCACGGCCGCCCTGCTCGGCATCGAGGAGATCCACCTCTGCGGCAGCGCCTGGGCCATCGCGGCCCTGGCCTACGGCACCAGGACCATCCGGGCCTGCGACGTGATCGCCGGGCCGGGCAACATCTTCGTGGCCACGGCCAAGGCCCTGCTGGTGGGCGAGGTGGGCATCGACATGATCGCCGGTCCCAGCGAGATCGCCATCGTGGCCGATGTCTCGGCCGAGCCCGCCTGGCTGGCCGCGGACCTGCTTTCCCAGGCCGAGCACGACCCCCTGGCCGCCTGCGTCCTGGCCACCTGGGACAGGAAGCTGGCCGCGGCCGTGCAGAAGGAGCTGGCCGCCCAGCTGAAACGCCTGCCGCGCGGCCAGATCGCGGCCAAATCCCTGGCCGACTGGGGCGCCCTGGCCCTGACCCCGGACCGGGACGCGGCCCTGGACCTGGTGAACCGCATGGCTCCCGAGCACCTGGAACTGGCCGTGGCCGATCCCTGGGCCATGCTGCCCTTCGTGCGTCACGCCGGGGCCGTATTCCTGGGCTGCCACTGCCCCGAGCCCGTGGGCGACTATTTCGCCGGCCCCAACCATGTGCTGCCCACCCTGGGCTCGGCCCGCTTCTCCAGCGCCCTCTCGGTGCAGACCTTCTGCAAAAAGACGAGCGTCATCGCGGCCCCGCCCTCTTACGTGGCCGCGCACGGGGCCAAGATCGCCCGCCTGGCGAGGCTGGAGGGCCTGGAGGCCCACGCCCGTTCCGTAGAATGCCGCATTCCCAAGACAACGAGGAAGAAATGAGCGCACCCGCCGTGATCACCACCGACATCAAGGAATTCCGCCTGGCCTCCCGGGGCAAGGTCCGCGACATCTACGAGATCGACGCCGAGACCCTGCTCATCGTGACCACGGACCGCATCTCGGCCTTCGACGTGGTCATGCCCGACCCCATCCCGCTCAAGGGCGTGATCCTCAACCAGATCACCCTGTTCTGGATGAAGATGATGGAGGACCTGACCCCGAACCACGTGCTGGCTACCGAGCCGGCGGACTTTCCCAAGGCCCTGGCGCCCTATGCCGCGGTGTTGCGGGGCCGCTCGGTGCTGGCCCGCAAGGCCAGGCCCCTGCCCATCGAGTGCATCGTGCGCGGCTTCATCACCGGTTCGGGCTGGAAGGACTACAAGAAGACTGGCGCGGTGAGCGGCCACGTGCTGCCCGCCGGGCTTGAGGAGTCGGCCATGCTGGAGCAGCCGCTCTTCACGCCCTCCACCAAGGCCGAGATCGGCCAGCACGACGAGAACATCACCGTGGACCAGGCCGCGGCCATGCTCGGGCCAAAGCTCATGGCCCAGGTCCAGGACCTGGCCCTGGGCATCTATTCCCGGGCCCGGGACTACGCCAAGACCCGCGGCATCCTCATCGCGGACACCAAGTTCGAATTCGGCCAGAAGGACGGCGCGCTCCTCCTCATCGACGAGGTGCTCACCCCGGACTCCTCGCGCTTCTGGCCCGCCGCGGACTACGCCCCGGGCCGTGGCCAGCCGAGCTTCGACAAGCAGTTTCTGCGCGACTGGCTGGAGGAGATCGGCTTCAACAAGAGGCCCCCGGCCCCGCACATTCCCGCAGACATCGCGGCCAGGACCCAGGAAAAGTACCTGGAGGCCTTCCGGCTGTTGACCGGCACGGAACCCCGGGTGTAGCTCACCTTTCACGCAACTAAGGAGATCCGCATGCTGCTGCACGGTAAAAAGGCCCTCATCTTCGGCGTGGCCAACGAGAAAAGCATCGCCTACGGCATTGCCCAGGCCTTCAAGGAACAGGGCGCGAGCCTGGCCTTCAGCTACGTGAACGAGGCCATCAAGAAACGCGTGGAGCCCATCAGCGCGGAACTGGGCGGCGACTTCACCTTCCCCTGCGACGTAAGCGACGACGCCAGCATCAATGCCTCGGTGGATATGGTGCGCGAGAAATGGGGCGGGGTGGACGTGCTCGTGCACTCCGTGGCCTTCGCCAACCGCGACGAGCTCAAGGGCCGCTACGTGGACACCAGCCGCGAGGGCTTCCATCTGGCCCTGGACGTTTCGGCCTATTCCCTGGTGGCCCTGTGCAAGGCCTTCGAGCCCCTGCTCAACCCCGAAGCCTCGGTGCTGACCATGACCTACCACGGCTCCCAGCAGGTGGTGCCGAGCTACAACGTCATGGGCGTGGCCAAGGCCGCCCTGGAGGCCAGCGTGCGCTACCTGGCCGCGGATCTGGGCTCCAAGGGCCTGCGCGTGAACGCCATCAGCGCGGGCCCCATCAAGACCCTGGCCTCCTCGGGGGTGTCGAGCTTCAAGGCCCTGCTGACCCACGTGGAGGAGCGCGCGCCCCTGCACCGCAACGTGACCACCGCGGAGGTGGGCGGCGTGGCCGTGTTCCTGGCCTCGGCCCTGGGCCGCGGGGTCACCGGCGAGGTGGTCTATGTGGACTCCGGCCTGAACATCATGGGGGTCTAGCATGGAACCCTGGATCGTCCTGCTCCTGGTGGTGGCGGGCCTGTTCCTCTTCGGCCGGGTCCTGGGCCGCGGCCTGGGAGGCTGAGGCCCCAAACGGGAGTGCGGCTGGACGCCGCCTGACAAGAACAAGGACAAGGAAAAGCGGCCTTGACAGGCCGGCGCTGAACGAATAAGGTCCTCGTTCTGCCTTGCTCTTCCCACATGGGAAGGGCCATAGACCACAAGGAGGAACGCATGTCTCAGAAATACGAGACACTGGTTCTTCTCTCGCCCGATCTGGCCGAGGAGAACCGCAAGGCGATCATCGAGAACCTTACGTCCATCGTGGAGCGTGAAGGCGGCAAGATGAACGCCATCGACGATTGGGGCATCCGCACCCTGGCCTACCCGGTCCAGAAGCAGACCCGCGGCAACTACGTGCGCCTGGAATATCTGGCGCCCGGCCCGGTCATCGCCGAACTGGAGCGGAACATCCGCATCACCGACGGCATCTTCAAGTTCGTCACCGTCCGCCTGGCGGACGCCACCGCGGCGTAGGGAGGACAGGACATGGCATTCCGCAACAAGAAGTTCACGCCCCGCAAGAAGTTCTGCCGTTTCTGCGCGGACAAGAACCTGCCCCTGGACTACAAGCGCCCGGACATCCTGCGCGACTACATCACCGAGCGCGGCAAGATCATCGCCCGCCGCATCACCGGCACCTGCGCCCGGCACCAGCGGCAGCTGACCACCGAAATCAAGCGCGCCCGTCAGATGGCGCTGCTCTTCTACACCACCGTGCACAGCACGGACGTGAAGAAGCGGACCCTGTAGGAGGCCGGACATGAAACTCATCCTGCGCGCCGACGTGGAGTCCCTCGGCCGCCTCGGCCAGATCGTCACCGTGAAGCCGGGCTACGGCCGTAACTACCTGATTCCCCAGGGCCTGGCCATGCTGGCCACCGAGGCCAGCCTCAAGCAGTTCGAGCTGGAGAAGAAGAAGCTCCAGGCCAAGGCCGACAAACTGCGCACCGGCGCAGCCGACGTGGCCGAGCGCATCAACAACGCCGCCGTCACCATCGCCGTGCGCGTGGGCGAAGGCGACAAGCTTTACGGCTCCGTGACCTCGGCCAACATCGCCGAGGCTCTGGCCGCCCAGGGCATCGAGATCGACCGCCGCAAGATCGTCCTGCCCGAGCCCATCCGCGGCCTGGGCCAGTTCGAGATCGAGGTCAAGCTGCATCCCGACGTCCACGCCGCCGTGAAGCTCACCGTGGTCCGCGAAGGCCAGACCGAAGAGCAGCCCGCTCCCGAGGCCAGCAATGAACAGCCGGCGGAAGGAACCGAACAGCAGGCCTAAGGGCCGCGACGCACAATCGACGGGGGAGGCCCAGCCCAGGGCCTCCTCCGATCTTCTACGCAAAGTCCCCCCCCAGAGCCTGGAGGCCGAACAGGCGGTTCTGGGGGGCGTGTTTTTGAAGAACACCCTGTTCCACTCCCTGGTGGACCTGGTGGGGCCGGACGACTTCTATTCCCCGGCCCACGCCACCATCTTCCAGACCTTCATCGACCTCTACGGCCTGAACCGGCCCATCGACCTGGTCACGGTCACGGACCACCTGCGCCAGAGCGGGGAACTGGACCAGGTGGGCGGCCCGGTCTATCTGGCCGAGCTGGCCGATTCGCCGGTGAGCGCCTCTAACGCCCTGTTCCACGCCCGCATCGTGCGCGACAAGGCGACCCTGCGCCGCCTCATCGACGCCTCCAGCTCCATCATCTCCGAGTGCTACGAGGCCCGCGACGTGGACGCGCTCCTGGACAGCTCCGAGAAGCGCATCTTCGAGATCGCCGAGGCCAAGGCCCAGAGCACCTACATGGGCTCCAAGGACTTGGTGCGCAAGGTCTTCGACCAGCTGGAGCAGCGCTACGAGAACAAATCCGCGGTCACGGGCATCGCCACCCACTACACCCGCTTCGACGAGATGACCTCGGGCCTCCAGAACTCGGACCTGATCATCGTGGCCGGACGGCCCAGCATGGGCAAGACCGCGTTCGCCCTGAACATCGCCCTGCGTGCGGCCGTGAAGTCCGGCGTGGCCACGGCCGTGTTCTCTCTGGAAATGAGCATGGAGCAGCTCATGACCCGTCTCCTGGCCTGCCAGGGGCTGGTGGAGCTCTCACGGCTGCGCAGCGGCTTCATCGAGGACTCGGACTGGGCCAAGCTCCAGGACGCCGCCGACGTGCTGGCCAAGGCCCCCATCTTCATCGACGACACCCCGGCCCTGACCACCCTGGAGCTGCGCGCCCGCT
>Ga0067045_1027553_pt1 | contig 93996 bp, 64 predicted proteins | sample TerdegcTABiofilm_FD_59184 | JGI IMG/M metagenome (GOLD analysis project Ga0067045, IMG submission 59184) | Combined Assembly of (Gp0054472, Gp0054536) Wastewater bioreactor microbial communities from Singapore -Terephthalate degrading...
CCCGCCGTTCCGCGGCCGAAATGCCATGGAGACCATGCTCCTGGTCAAGAAGACCGAACCGGTCTCGCCGCAAAAGTTGCAACCGCATCTACACCGCGACCTGTCGGTCATCTGTCTGAAGTGCCTGGAGAAGGACCCCGGCAAGCGTTATCCGTCGGCCGCCGCCCTGGCCGATGATTTGCGGCGATTCCTAGAGGGGCACGTGATCACGGCCCGGCCCGCCGGTCCCCTGGAACGCGCCGCCAAGTGGTTTCATCGCAATCGCACCGCGGCCTCGGCGGGAACGATCGCGGCCTTGTTGTTGGGCGGACTGGCCCTCACCTGGCAATGGTACGAGTCGCGGCTGGAACAGGAGATGCAAGGCAAGGCGGTCCTGGCCGAGATGACGGCCCGGCAGGAGCAGGTCCTCCGCTCGCAGCAGGATTTTGCGCGGCAGCAGCGCTATGCCGAAGCCCTGTCTCAAGCCGGGCAACTGTTGATCGATAACCCGGGCGCGGCGGAGGCCGTCTTGCACGATGCCGAGCAGTGTCCCGAGGACCTCCGCGATTTCGCCTGGCGATTGCTGGACCGTCTGGCTTCGGCGGGCCGAAAGAGTTGGGACCTCTTCCCGGCGCGGTCCGAGGATGCCGCGGAAGGCGAGGCGGCAACCGCTCCTCCGGCGGATGATTCTCAGCCGGTATTCGAAACGGCGGGAGGACCCGATCGCACGATTCTCCGGTTGGTCGCCTCCCCGGACGGCCGGCGGCTGGCCCTCGGATGCGCGGACGGCACCGTTCTCCTATGGGACGCGGAGCGGCGGCTCGTTGCGGCCGAGACGCGGATCGGAAAGGGGGCGGCGGCTCTGGCGTTTTCGCCCGACGGCTCCGCCTTGGCCGCGGCGGGCGACGGCGACGAGGTGACGCTGTGGTCCGTGCCGGAACTGAAGCTGATCCGCCGATGGAACGCGGCCGCCCAAGCCGTTCATGGTTTGGTCTTCACAAGCCGAGGCGAGGGCCTCTTGGCGGCCACGGACGCCGGTTTGCGAGCCGCCTCCCTAGGAGGCGAAACCGGCGATGCGGTGGACGGCACCATGCGAACGCTGAGGGTGGACCTGGGGACGTTCGTCAACGATCGCCGCTTATGGGGAGCAAGGCCGCCCCTTCGCCCTCCGCGGAACTTTCAGCCGGACCTGACGTGTTTGGCCGTCGACGCCGAAGAGACGGCCATCTTTTGCGGCACGGCGGGAGGGCGTTCCTTCCTGCTTTCGTGGCCCAAATTGACCTTGACCGCGGTGTTTCGAGAATTCAATGAGCCGGTGTCGGCCGCCGCGTTTTCCCCCGACGGCACGTTGCTGGCGGCGGCCTCGGGGTCCAGCGTCTGGCTCTACCAACGCCGCACCGGAGTGTCGCGCTATTTGCGGGAGGCCCATTTCCGCCCCATCGTGGCGATGGCCTTTTCTTCCGACGGGAAGCAATTGCTGACCTGCGGTCAGGACTCGACGGCCCGGCTCTGGGATGTGCGAACGCTTGCCCCGTTGAGGCGGTTTGCGGGTCAGTCGGGCCATCCCGTGCAAGGGCTGTTCGCGCCGGACATGAGCAGTCTTTGGACGGCCTGTCGCACCGTTTTGACGCAGTGGGATCTCACCCGCGGCGAAATGCCCGCCGGCTTGGGCGGAGGCAATGGGGGCGTGCGAAACTATCTCCCCGATCGACAGGGCAAACGGCTGTTGCTTTTGGAGGGATTGGTTCCACGCGACGCGGCCATCACGCTTTGGGACCTTGCCGGCGGGACGCGGCTGGCCACCGTCAAACAACCGGGTTTGGGGCCGCCCGCCATGGCCCTGGCTGCGGACGGCGATTGGCTGGCGGTCCTCGCCCGCGACCGCCAGATCGAAATCCGCGATTCGGAGACCCTCAATCTGCGCCGCACCGTAATGCTGCCCGATGCCGGCCCGGTGGCGCTGGTAGTTGCTCACCCGACTTCCAGTGAATTGTGGATCGCCGATCGCCGCGGTCGCCTTTATCGCTGTCGGATCGCCGGGACGGAAGAGACCCCGGTGGAGGAGTTCCAACAGCCGGCTTCGCCCTCGGTCGAGGTCACGGCCATGCAATTCGCTCCCGGCGGTCGGCATTTGGCGGTCGGAACGGCGGACGGCCGTATCCTTCTCTGGGACCTGGAGAGTCGGAAGCCGGTCTCCACCCTCCTCGGCCCGGGCCCGGTGGGGGCCTTGGCCTTCAGCCCGGACGGCCAGACCCTTGCCGCCGCGGCCGCCGAAGGCTCGGCCATTTGCTTGTTCCGGGCCGGCGATTTGGCCTTGCTCGAGCGATGGGCCGAGGTCCCCGGTTTCATCACGTCCCTGGCGTTCACCCCGGACGGCGAAGCGTTGATCTCCGGTACCCCGCCGGATCCATCGGGCCGGATGGAAGTTCGCGTTTGGAACGTGGTGTCGGGGCGTTGTCACGCCGTATTCCCCGATTTTGCCGGGCCGATCCATTTCTCCGCCGGCGGGGATCTGATGTTTACCCTGGACGCCCGGCGGGAACCGCGAATCTGGACTCTGGAATAGGGAATGCCCGGTCCGAGGGGGCACTCGGTCCGCCCCTCCGCATCCCTTTCGGTACCTTGACCCCATTGGGTGGTTGCCGTAAAAGTAAGGTTTTACGCCCCTTGTCGACCACCGGTCGCGTCCCGCGGTGGGGCCGGCCCCATCGCATCCCTCCCGGCTTGGTCTCGCTTCACCTTTCGTTAGATTGAGGAAACCTGTCATGCCCAAAGTCGTCGTACTCGATCCGTTGTCGCCCGAGGGTCTCAAACTGCTGGATGCCGCCGGCTCGATCGACTACGAGGTGCGGACGGGCCTCAAGGGCGAGGAGTTGCGAAAAACGCTGCAAGAGTTCGACGGCGCGATTTGCCGCAGCGGCGTCAAAATCACCGCCGATGTGCTGGAGGGCAACACGCGGCTGAAGGCGATCGTTCGGGCGGGGGTGGGCGTGGACAACATCGACTCCGCCGCCGCCACGCGGTTGGGTATTGTGGTCATGAACACCCCCAGCGGCAATACCGTCGCCACCGCCGAGCACACGATCGCCTTGATGCTGGCCCTTTCCCGTAATCTTTTCCCGGCCTATCAAAGCCTGCTGGAGAAGAAGTGGGAACGCGGCAAGTTCATGGGGACGGAATTGGCGGGGAAAACGTTGGGCGTGGTCGGGCTGGGCCGCGTCGGCCAGGCCGTCGCCGAACGCGCCCTCGGCCTCAAGATGCACGTCATCGGCTTCGACCCCTTCTTGCCCGAACACCGCGCCAAAGAGCTGGGCATCACCACCTGCAAGAATCTCGACGAAATGTTGCCCGAGGTCGATTACCTTACCGTCCACACCCCGCTCAACGATCAGACCCGCAATCTGATCGACCGCCCCCAAATCGCCAAGATGCGGAAAGGCGTCCGCCTGATCAACTGCGCCCGCGGCGGCATCTATAACGAAGAGGCATTGTTGGAGGGGTTGGAGAGCGGGCATCTCGGCGGCGTGGCCCTGGACGTCTATCCCAAGGAGCCGTGCACCGAGAATCCCCTCTTCGGCCGCCCGAACGTCCTCTGCACGCCGCACCTCGGCGCCAGCACCGAAGAGGCTCAATCCAACGTGGCCGTGGAGGCCGTGGAACTGTTGGTCGATTTCTTCACCACCGGCGCGGTCCGCAATTCCGTCAACATGGCGCCGCTCGATCCGAAGACCTTGGAGGGGCTGCGGGGTTATCTCGACCTGGCCTACCGCATGGGTCTGTTCATGGCGCAACTCGACCGCAATCCGCCGCAGCGGTGCAAGCTGCGTTTTCAGGGCGAGGTGGCCTCCCGCGACACCCGACTCCTCTCCTCCGCCTTCGCCGCCGGGCTGCTGTTCCAGGCTTTGGATCAATCGGTGAACCTGGTGAACGCCGAAATCCTGCTGCGGCAACGCGGGATCGAGTTGGCCGAGGAGAGAAGCGCCGAGGTCGGCGACTTTTCCGCCCAAATCACCGCGGAAGTGGTACGGCAGGACACAACCTCCATCGTGGGCGGGACGGTTTTCGGCAAGTCGCTGCCGCGGCTCGTGCAAAAGCAGCATTTCCGCCTGGAAAGTCCGCTGGAAGGCATCATGCTGGCCATGTATCACCGGGATGTGCCGGGGGTGATCGGCAAGATCGGCGAGATCATGGGGCGGTTCAACGTGAATATCGCCTTCCTCTCGCTGGGCCGGGCCGAAAACAAACCCGGCGGCGAGGCCATCGGCGTCTTGGCGTTGGACTCCTATCCTCCGGCCGAGGCCCTCAGCGAACTGCTGAAGCTCGAACCCATCCACAAGGTCACCGTGGTCCAGCTTCCGCCGCGGGGCGAATTGCCCTCTTGGCTGTCGGTGGGCGTTCCCCGGGAGTGACGCGGCTCCCTTTTTCCGGATGATACGTCGCCGGCCCGCCGGCCGCCGCTCGGTTCGGTCCCTGAGGTCGGGCACGCGATGCGGCCCTGCGTCAGAAGTACAGGTCTCGCTGGTCCGTCTCCCGGATGCGGCGGAGGCGTTCCAGCAAAGCCGACTTCCGCGCCCCCTCCGGGATTTTCGCCAATTCTTCTTCAATCAGACGCAGTCCGGCCTCATAAGTTTCCCGGGAACCGTAATCGACCAGATACTCCATCAGCGTGGTCAGGGCGTTGGGGGTGCAGAACTGCTGGATGAAGCCGGGGATGGCGAACTCCATGAAGTGCTCGCCGGTCCTACCCAACCGGTAGCAAGCCGTGCAAAAGCTGGGGATGTATCCGTCCACGATCAGTTGTCGTAGCACGTCGTCGAGCGACCGGAGATCGCCCAGCTCGAACTGTTCCCGCTCCAGAACCTGGGCATCGCCCGCCTCCGTATAGCCGCCCAACTCGATGCGGCTGCCCGCGTCGATTTGCGAAACGCCGAACTCCATGACCTCGCGGCGCAACTCGGCGGGTTCCCGCGCCGTCAGGATCAGGCCCGTGTACGGCACGGCCAAGCGGAGGACGGCGATCAACCGCTTAAAGTCCGCGTCGGCCACGCGGTAGCGTTCGTCCAGCCGCACGCCCGCCGCGGGGCGCAAGCGCGGAAAGCTGATGGTGTGCGGCCCCACGCCGTAGCGGCTCTGCAAGAATAACGCATGCTCGACCAAGCCGAGCACCTCGAATTTCCAGTCGTAGAGGCCGAACAGCGCGCCGATTCCCACGTCGTCGCAGCCCGCCTCCATGGCCCGGCTGAGGGCGTCCAACCGCCACAGGTAATCGCCTTTGCGCGTACCCCGCGGATGGACGTGCGCGTACGTCTCGTGATGATACGTCTCTTGGAATATTTGATACGTGCCGATACCGGCTCTTTTGATCTCGGCGAAGCCTTCGTGATCCATGGGCGCGGCGTTGATGTTGACGCGGCGGATCGAGGCCTTGGGACGCTGCGTCTCGTACACCGTACGGACGGCATCGGCGATGAAGGCCGGCGAATACTCGGGATGCTCGCCGAAGACCAGAATCAGCCGCTTGTGCCCGCGATCCAGCAAGGCCTCCGTCTGCCGCCGGATATCGTCGGGCGAGAGCGTCCGCCGCCGGACCTCGCGGTTGCTCCGCCGAAAGGCGCAGTACGCGCAATCATTCGTGCACTCGCTGCCGATGTACAACGGGGCGAAAAGGACGATTCGATTCCCGTACACATCCCGCTTCAAGCGGCGTGCGGCGTCGAAAATCTCTTCGATCAGGTCGAGGTTCTCGGCGTTCAGCAGGGCGGCCGTCTCCTCGACCGTCAGGGCTTCCTTATTCAGGCTCTTGGCGATGATCTCGCGGACGCGTCCCGCCTCGGCCGGTCGGGCCAAAAGGCCGTGCAGCTTGGGTTCGTCGATGAAATCCGCGGCGGTGCCGCTGAGTTGCCGCCGAATGGTGGAAGAGGACATTTGCGAGGACCTTTGGGATCGGGATCCGTTTTTGCCGTGTTCGTGGGATCGCGCGCCTTCAGGCGGAGGAATCGGCGCGATCGGGGCCGCCCGTTCTCGCGCGGTAATTGGGCGACGAGCCCGGCCCGCGACCGATCGGCCGCCCCAAACTTTCGATCCGCGAACGCAGGCAGACGTGGCATGCTTCGGCCGATTCTTGGATGCAGGCCTTGTTCGGGTAGATTTCGTAGAGTGCGCGGTAACGCGGCGGCGTGAGATTCGGCATCACGATGTTCGCACCGCGGACCAGCCCCAATTCCCGGCCGCGCCCGCGATTGAGCGTCGCCAGTGCGGTCGTGCTGGGGATGTTCGCCCGGGGACATAACAGCCGCGTCAAAGCGATAGTTTTGTACGTCATCAGTTCGTTAGCGGGTACCTGGTCACCGTCCGGAACGAGGACGCGGAAATCCGAGTCGGCCAGGGGCGTACGGGGATGCAGGATGAAAGGCCCCACCCCGATCATGTCAAGATCCAGCTCGCGAAACATCAGCAAGTCTTCGGCCAAATCGGCGTAGGTCTGGCCGGGGATGCCGATCATCACGCCGCTGCCGACTTCATAGCCCAACGCCCGCAGCCGGCGCAACATCTCGATCCGCGTTTCGCGCTCGTCGCCTCGGGGCGGATGGTACGCGCGGTAAAGATGGGGGTTGGAGGTCTCGAAGCGCAGCAAGTAGCGATCGGCGCCGGCCCGCCTCCAGGCCGCCCAATCCTCCGGACTCCGCTCCCCCAAACTGAGCGTGACCGCCAGCGGCAACGACTCCTTGATCCGGCGGACCACTCGGGCGATCATCTCACGGCTTAGCAGCGGATCTTCACCGGATTGCAACACGACGGTGCCGTAGCCCATCGCATGGGCTTGCCGAGCACAGGCTAGAATCTCCTCCTCCGTCATCCGGTATCGCGTCAGTTCCGTATTCGGTGCCCTTAGCCCGCAATAAGCACACAGCCGAATGCAATAATTCGAGATCTCGATCAGCCCCCGGAGGTGGACCTCTCCTCCGACGTAGGCCTGGCGGACCTCGTCGGCGGCCTGCCACAACTCCTCGAGCCGCGCGGGATTCTCCTCGCGGAGCCAGCCTGTCAAGGCTTCCCGGGTCAAGGGTTCCAGCGATTGCAAGACGGCCGACGAAGGCATGGGAAAAAACGGGTTTGGGTTGCCGCTAAACACAAGCCGACCCCGCGTTGGCGGGATCCAGAGATGTGTGCCTCGTCTATTATACGGCCGCGATACCTCTCGGGTGCGGCGAAACGAATCGGCGGTCGCGTCGCGGCCGGCATTCCCGCCACTTGCCCACGACATCCCTTGATTTTGGGTCGCGAAACGGCCCGTGCGCCGCGGATTCCCTGCGAGCCGGCGGCGCGAGTCGACGGTGAAGCGATGGCAACCATCCCGTAAACCCACCGGATCGGTTGGCGGCGTGAACTCTTAATTCGAGCCGCTATCGGGATTTCCGCAGGAAGAATGATGACATGATTTCTGATGTTCACAGAGTTTGGCAAATTTGTTGACAAATCTTGCAACGGAAAATAGAATCCAATCGCGGATGGAAGGTGGGCAAAGCTCCTGGTCGTTTTCCCTAATGGGAATTAGTTTTTCGTTCCACTCTTCTGCAGGAGTAGACGCCATGCGCAGGCTACGTCGTTTGTGGGGAAGGTTCCCCCTGGGTTTTACCCTGGTGGAACTCTTGGTGGTGATCGCCATCATAGGAATCTTGATTGCTTTGCTTCTTCCCGCCGTGCAAGCCGCGCGGGAGGCCGCTCGGCGGTCGCAATGCACGAACAATCTCAAGCAAATCGGGTTGGCGCTCCACAACTATCACGACAAGTACAACGTCTTTCCCAGTCTTGGGCAGGGGCCGACCGCGGGGACGCCTCCGGAGGAAAAGAGCACTTACGGCGGACTGAGCGCGTTCGTGATGTTGCTCCCATATTTGGAACAGACGGCGCTGTACAATCAATGGGCGGCGCCGCAACCACCCCGTTACAACGCATGGGGGCCGGTGCCTTGGTACGGTTGGGATTTCCGGCCGCATAACGTGCAGGTGCCGTCCATTCTCTGCCCCTCCGACGGAGCCGCCGGCAAGATTCGCGACGACGGCCGGCCCTACTGGTGGCAAGGCGACAACTCCTACGTCTTCTGCTGGGGCGACGACGTCAGCGTCGATTGGCGAGGACGCGCCAACCCGCGCGGCATTTTCGGCGGCGACAGCTTTGTCGGCATGAACGGCATCATCGACGGCACCAGCAATACGCTGGCCGTCAGCGAAGTCGTGGTCTCGACCCGCAGCGACGTGCGGGAGACGCACGGCAACTATGTGGAAAACGCGGGAGACGGGACGCTCCGTGCCAACCCCGGCCTGTGTCTCCAGTGGAAAGGGCCGAATAATACCATCACCGCTTCCGCCCCGCAGATCGGTGAACTTCGCGGCGTCCACTACGGCTGGGGAACCAGCGTCGTGACCGGGTTCAACACCGTGCTTCCGCCCAACTCCATCGGCTGCAAGGGCTTTTGGTCCGAATGGGGATCGGACCACGTGATGCCGCCGGACAGCTATCACCCGGGCGGCGTGAACGCGGCCTTGGCGGACGGATCGGTCCGTTTCATCAGCGATACGATCAACACCGGCAACTTGGCCGCACCGGAAGTCAGCGGCGGTCCCAGCCCTTACGGCGTGTGGGGCGCCCTGGGTACCCGCATGGCTCGCGAGACCATCAACAACTTCTGACGATCAATCTTGCCGGTTTGGAGCTCCAACTCCACAACCCTCCCTAGCGCAGTTCCCGCGCCGCCGGAGAAAGCGGCGCGGGAATGTGCGTTTTGGCATTACCTCCGGCTCCGGCTGATGCCCGGGGTCTTCGTTTCGTTCGGATCACGCCCGCCATTTGCCGCCGCCGAAGTCCGGTGCCCGCCGATACCGAGCGGCGAACCCTTGACGGCGGCGGGCGATCAGGGCTAGACTGCGGGTTTGGAAACGCGGCTGGGCAAGGCGGGGTGTCATTGCGCGCCGACCGCGCTCCGCGCCTTTTTCGTTTCAAGAAGGTCCCCGTACCCGAATCCGCTCCATCCTTGCGGCGCTGCCGTCTCCCGGGTAATCCCCCGGCGGCAAAAGGGAGAGCGCCGGCAAAATCGAGCGTTCGCGGTCGCGGGCACACGCAATCAGCAGAACAGGTAACCAGACGTGGCCAATACAGCCGTCATCGGTCTCCAATGGGGTGACGAGGCCAAAGGGAAAATCGTCGATATCTTGACCGAAAACCACGACATCGTGGTCCGGTATCAGGGCGGGGCCAACGCCGGACACACGGTGGTGATGGGCGGGCAGACCTTCAAGCTGTCGCTCATTCCGAGCGGAATCTTTCGGGCAGGTGTGCGATGCGTCATTGCCAACGGCGTCGTGGTCAACCCCAAAACGCTGCTGGCCGAGATCGACGCCTTGCGCGAACGGGGCGTCCGCGTGGACGCCAACTTGACGATCAGCAGTCGGGCGCACGTCATCCTCCCCTGGCACGTGGAGGAGGATCGCATCCTCAACGAGTGCCCCACCGGCGAGGCCATCGGGACCACGCTGCGGGGAATCGGCCCCTGCTATCGAGACAAGATCGGCCGATCCCATGCCGTCCGCGTGGGCGATTTCTACGAATCGGGCTTGCGGGAGAGGATCATCGCCGTCGCCGAGGCAAAACGGCGAATGCTGGAACCGCTCGGCGTGCCGGCCGACAGTCCCGCCTTGGATGCCGAAGCGATTTGCGAGGAATACGCCGGTTACGCGGAGCGACTCCGCCCCTTCGTCGCCGATACCACCCAATTCCTCTTGGATGCCGTGGACGCGGGCCGGCGCATTCTGTTCGAGGGTGCGCAGGGGGCGTTGCTCGACATCGACCACGGAACGTTCCCGTACGTCACCAGCAGCAACAGCTCGGGCGTGGGAATTTCCGCCGGTACCGGGGTGCCGGGCCGTCACATCCACAAGATCTTGGGCGTGGTCAAGGCCTACTGCACGCGCGTCGGCGGCGGACCGTTTCCCACCGAGCAGGACAACGACGTGGGTCAGCACATTCGGGACCGCGGCAACGAATACGGCACGGTGACGCGCCGGCCCCGCCGCTGCGGTTGGTTCGACGCCGTGGCCGCGCGCTACACGGCGCGACTGAGCGGCGCGGACGCCTTGGCCGTCATGCTCCTGGACGTTCTCAGCGCCCTGCCCGAAATCCGGATTTGCACCGCCTACGAACTGGACGGCGAACGGACGGAGCGTTTCCCCGATCATGTGGAGCGACTCCGCCGCGTCAAGCCGATCTACGAGTCGTTGCCCGGCTGGCAGCGGGAGATCAGCGAGGTGCGCCGTCTGAGCGACCTGCCCGTCAACGCGCGGAAGTATTTGGACCGCCTGGCCGAGGTCGTCGGTCGCCCGGTGGAAATCGTCTCGGTCGGACCGGACCGCGAGCAGACGATGTTTGCCTGATGCCGGAGAAGTCGGACGTCGGCCCGGCTCGCCGAACAGCCCGCGACCGCAACGAGCGGCCGGAATATCCAGGAAGGACCGCCGGGAGCGGAGAAGAGGCCCCTTGGCGCAAGACCGATGAGTGCATCGCCCACGTCATCCCAACGCGACTTCGACGTTCCGCCCGATAAAAGGCCGCGGCACATCGCGGCGATCATGGATGGGAACGGCCGCTGGGCGCAGCAGCGGGGACTGCCGCGGGCCGAGGGGCACCGGCAGGGCGTGGCCGCCGTCCGCCGCACGGTCGAGGAGTGCATCCACCTGGGGATCGAACGGCTGACGCTCTTCTGTCTCTCCAGCGAGAATTGGAAACGCCCTCGCATGGAGCTGGAGTTCCTGTTGAGGTTGCTGGAACAATACATGGTGGAGGAGCGGCCGGACCTGGTCGCCAAGAATGTCCATGTTTCGGTCATCGGCCGGCCTGACGGCATTCCCGCGCGCGTGCGCAGGGAGATGGATCGTACCCTGAGCGAATGCGCCGCGAACACCGGCTTGCGACTGTGTCTGGCGATCAATTACGGGGGACGGCGGGAGATCGTGGACGCGGTCCGCGAAATCGCCCGATCCGTCGCCGAGGGCCGCCTGAAGCCCGACGAAATCAGCGAGGAACTGATCTCCGCCCATCTTTACACGGCGGGCATGCCGGACCCCGATCTGCTCATCCGTACGGCGGGTGAGATGAGGATCAGCAATTTCCTCCTCTGGCAAATCAGCTACAGCGAGCTTTGGGTCACGGACGTCTGTTGGCCGGACTTCGCGGCGGAGCATCTTCGGCAGGCGATTCGCGATTACGCACGGCGGGTTCGCCGCTTCGGCGGCCTGGTCCAGGTCCAGGATTGAACCGGTACGAGTTACACAACCCCGCAATCTTACCGCGCCTTCTGATGCCTCGTGGTCCGCGGCCGGCAGCGCCGCCTGTCCGAGAATCTAGAGCGCCTCTTCCAGCGAAACGGAACGACGCTTGTCGGGAGAGGGCGGCCGTATCCCTCCCGGTTCCTTTGCAAGAACCGTCCCGCCGCGGAGGTCGTCTCGCCGCATTACCCATCGGTTCCGGCACGATACGCACCATCAACGGCCGGGCGGCGTGAGTCGGCTCCGGGGTAACGTTATCTCGTAAATCACCTCCCCGGTTTCCCTCATCAGCCGGAACGTGACTTCCGGATCGCTCTTGGCGAGATCGAACTCAAACTCGCTAAAGGCGTATTCGCCGGAGGTGCCGTAAAGTTGCGTCGTCCAATCGGCCTGGTGGACGGGCGGCCCGCTGCGACCGCCCAGGCTCGCCCCCTCGAATTCGTAAAACGCATAGCCGCTCGGTCGCGGGATACGAAACCCGCGGGCACCGTGTCGATCGCCGGAGATCAGCAGGACGCCGCCGATCCGCTGTTCCTCGATCAAGCGGAAGATTTCCTCGCGACCTTGGGGGTCGAACACGCCCCAGGAGTCCTTGCCGCCGGAGACGTAGTCGCTCCACATCGTGCCGCAAGAGAGGATGATAAACGGCCCCTTGGCCGCCGCCAGTTGCTCCTTAAGCCAGGCCATTTGTTCGCCGCCCAGGAAATCGCCCTTTTGTCGGAAGAAGCGGTTGTCCGTCATGATGATATCGCAAGGGCCGATTCGCGTGCTGAGGAATACGCCTCCCCGGCCGGGTCCCAAGCCGTACGCCGGGTTGTTCCAGCACTGACGAAAGACCTCCCACACGCCGAGACGATCCTCTTCCGAAAACCCCTTCGGGAGCCCCCATTTGTCGTTGTTGAAGTAATCGTGATCGTCCCAGGTCACGTAAACGGGGATTTCCGCCGTCAGTTGTTGCCAGGCCGGCGTCAAATCCCGCACGAGATAATCCAGGCGGTGCAACCCGAGGTGGTTATCCCGATCTTGGGCCGCGGTATCGCCGATCAGGAGAAGCGCGGCCGGGTGACGCTCGCGAATCCGGAGGCTGAGCTGCGGGTTGCCCAATCCCCAGCGATGCATGCAACTGCCGAAAGCGATCCGCAGCTTTTCGGGGTTCGCCGGAATTGTGCGAATCACGGCGTTTAGCGGGATTGCGACGGCCTGCCCGTTGACAAGCACGCGATACGGAAAGACGCCGCCGGGCGGCAAGCCGGTCACCGGGACGACCACGGTGAAATCGCTCTCCGCGGTGGATGCCGCCGGTCCGAACCGCCGCACTTCCCCCGAAACGAAGACCTCAACGCCGACTTCGGCCGGTCCCAAGGTCCGCATCCAAATGGAGACGCCGTCGGAAGACGCGCAACCAAGCAGGGGGCCGCCGAGGTGCGTGAGACCTGCCGTCCGGCAAGCGCGCTGAAAATCGGCCTGATCGAAAAGCTCGGCCACAGTCGCATCGGGACGTGCCGAGAGATAGGCATGGGCCACCCGGATGACCTCTTGCTTTTCCGGCGGCTGTTCCCCCCAAAGATTGAAGATTTCCAAACTGGTTGCGAGATCGCCGCGGCCCAGCCGTTGGTGCTCCGGTTTCTCTTGCCCTTCGGTCCGGGCGCCGATGACGCATAGCAAGACTGCCACCGTCGCCGCGCAGGCCCGGCAAGTTTGCATCCTGGGAAGAACCGCTCCGACGTGCCACCCGAGAAGGCGTCCCCGGAAAGGCACCAAGGAAGACACAGCATGCGCGTCATAATCGGCCAAGTGATTTCTCCCTGTGTAAGTTGCTTGGCATCGAGGCGGCGGATGAAAGGAATCTCATCGCAAGCGGCGCGTATCCTTAGGATAGGCTCGTGGATGGGAGCTAGGGTTTCATGATATCACCTTCGACGCCGGCTGCGAGCCTAGCGAAAGTAAATTGCAAGCCGCGAACCGGAGACGGGCGGTGCGATGGTAGAAAGTCACCGCGCGCACGCTTGGCGATAGACGGTCCAGCCTTGTGATACGCGGAGGATGGATCGCGTTTACACCCGCTCTGCCCGCCGAATCATCTGTTTCATTCCATACGCACGATAAACCCGGGGACCGCCTCAAGCGGATTGTCCAGGGGTTCCTTGTGCGACCCGCCGCTACGGCAGGGGGTAGTCGCGTTTCACATCATCCAGGACCAAGCCCCAGTCGTTGCCTTCGCCCGGTTCGCCGGGTGGATCGAATGACCGGCGACCTTTCGCCGCAAACCGGCCAATGTCGTTCGTCTTCCCGGTGCGGGGATCGAACCAAGCCGCCCGGACTTCGGCGAAACCCAACTTGTCGAGGGCGATCTCCAGCGTTCGCCCGGTCGGGGTATAAGCCATTGCATAACCTTCCCCGAGCAGGGCCAAGCACATCTCCCAGGGTTTGGTCTGTTCAAAAGCCAAGAGAGAAAGCTCGGGCCGCTGCGTGAGGAATGGTCGCGACTCGATCAAGCGCCGCAAATAACCCATCTGCTTGGCGCTCGGCGCGTCGAGGGCCTCGTACCAGTATTCGCGCGGATTGGCGATTCCCGGATATTTCGGCGAGTGCATTTGCCAAATGCTGTGGTGCCCGTAGGTGTGACCGGCAGCCCCGGCGAAGACCGCCCAATAAGCGGCGCGACGGGCCTCATCGTCGGTTGCTATCGTCGGCGGGCGACCATGGCGGAAGCCCGGGTAGCTTGTTTCCAAGTCGATCACCGGCAACGTGGGTCTCATCGTGTAGGCGTGCTCGACCATCATCCAATTCATGGCCCACCGTCCATGTCCGGACTGAAGCCCGTGGAAGTCGAGCCACGGCTCTTTATTGAGGAACCACGCGGTGCTGCCCGGTCCGCTGGTGTGATACGTCATCAGCACCTGTGAATAGTCTTCCTCGCCGCTCGCGCCGATGGCGATTCCACGGGCCATAGCCCTCCAGATCGCCTTGGCTTCATCCGTGGGAGAGGCTTTGTCGCCACCCAAGACCCAAATGATGTTGTTGTGATTGCGGAATCGATGGCCGATGAACCGGCCGTAGGATTCCGCGTTTTCCGTGGTGAAGAACCCATCGACGATGCCGTCCTGCCAATTGGAAATAACCCATTTCCCCCACGTGGGCAGCAGAGCCACGTACAGGTTGTGTTCCTCCGCCAGCCGCAGCACGCGCTCGACGTCATCCCAATAGTCGTTGTCGGGTCCTGGTTCGACAATCGGCCTGTCGGGTCGTCTCGGCTCGATGGGAAAATGTCCGAAGGCGTTGGGCTTGTCGCTCCGCAATTCCACGAGCACAACCGTTTGGATCACCGTAAAACCCTTGTCCCGGCGGTCGGCGAAATAACGTCGCACTTCCGCCTCATCCAAGTCGTGGATCAGTTGCCAAGCAGTATCTGCCAACCAAAAGAAGGGCTCGCCGCCGGCCGTCACCAGAAATCGACCGTTGTCGGCCACACGCAATCGCGGCAACCCCGCTTCGCGAGAATACGAGACTTTCGATACGGCGACGTCCGGCGACACGATTAGGGACGCCGAGCCGCGACCGTTTGCCAAGGAATCTCGCAGGGCATGCATCGCTCGCCAAAACTCCGCCGTCGCAATCCGCTGGTCGGCATCGACGGCTTCGATGACAGGCCCCGCCTCGTCGGGCACCAATTTGGCATCGCCATTCGGAAGCACGCCGTCCGGACGCCATCGTCGCACCTCGGTGATGAAGTCGGGCCGCAGGAGCGCAATCGCGGCCTGGCCGTCATAATCGTGCTCATCCGGCCCCGGATTGCTGGGGTGCCGCTTCTCGAACATCCAACGGAAAAACGGGATATCTTGGGGAAGTTCGGCCAGGATTCGAGCCTTGGGGACCTCGGCCGCCTGAAGGAATACGCGGCCCCGTTGCCTCGGATTCCCGAAAGGGACCGCTACAACGCGGAACTTCGAGACCACGATCGTCCAGGCCCAGGAGTCCAAGCTCGCGTTGTAATCGCGTCCCGGAACACCGAACAACCCGGCAACCACTACCCGCGAGGCAATGTCGGGGTCTTGCAACCACGCGTCGGCAACCACGGTGAGCTGCCCGCCGGTGAGGAAGACCAGCGGTCGATCGGGCGTGGCCTTTCTTGCCTCGGCAATCAACGCCCGGGCGGCCGCCAGATTCAGCGGCTCCGTGTCCTCCGGTCGATTGGACGCCGGCCGCGTGAGCTTCAAATCCGTGCCCGGCACGGGCGATGGTAAATGTCTTAATCCACTTTGGCGGGCTTTCTCGACGATCTCCGCTCGCCCTCGCACGAACAACTCGTATTCTCGCCGGTTCGGTGCGTAGGTCGTCGTCAAACCCACCAGCCTGATTTCACCCAGGTGCGCCAACGCCATCAAGTATTCCTCGGTGTACACGTCACGATGGTCATCGTTATCGTGGAACACCGGGCAATTGCGATCGAACGGCAGGTCCACGGCTGCTGCCGGGGCCGTCGCCGCCGAAATCGTGATCGAAACAGCGCAAAGGACTCGCAAGACACGCGTACTCATGACAGACTCTCTAAAAGTCGCAATACTCTTTCGCCTGCCTGTTTAGTCGTTGGACGGTCGACTCAGGGTTGAAGCTCGCGGATCATCTCTAGGGAGAGCGCCCCGCGGCCGCCGACCCGGCTACCGAAGATTTGCAGCCCACGGATCTCCCCGCGGAACTGCCGATCCATGCCGTACCCGTGCATGGTCTTGTTGAAATTGCCAATGGCCAGGGGACCGATGTCCGTGTCAACCGGTCCCACGTTATACGAGTTCGTGCGGTCGGGTACGATCGCCACCCGGCCGGGCGCCTCGCGCGGCTCGCTGAAATACCACCGTACATTATCGCGCTGCTGAGTGGCATCATACGTCACGGCGAAAAACGTCCATCTTCCCAATTGGAGCTTGCCGGGCGAACTGTCGTTTTGGACGCTGTCGGGCCATTGGTTGACGGCCAAACGGAGACGTCCATCGGCATGGCAAACCAGGTCGATCCCCGAATGGTTCTCTTGCAGACAGAAAACAATCCGATTGCCGCCGCTGCCCACTTGCAGGTTGTCGGGCTTGAGCCAGCCGAGGATCGTAAACGACCGCAAGCCGCGGAGCCCCTCGACAACGCTCTCTCCCGCCTCAACCCAGCCCCAGGGAGGACCGGCGGGAAGGACGATCGCCCCGTCGGCCCCACGCTTTGCCGATCCTTGGAACTTCAGCGTCGGCACTTCTCCGCTTGCAAAACCCGCACGAACGATGGGGACCTGGGGATCATGATCGACCAGGATTTCCTTAAAAGCCGTCGCCGTTTGTCCCTCCGCCGTGGTCACGCTAAGGGCGACGGAATACACGCCCGGCGATTGAAAGACGTGGCGCAGCCGCGGCCCCTCGCCGGTCGTCCCGTCGCCGAAATCCCAAAGCAGTTTGCCGGCATTCGGAGAACGGAACTCCACTTCCAACGGTGCCAGGCCTTCCGTCGCGGAGGCCTCCATCTGCACTTGGGGACGCAGGGGCTCGCCGGGTTGATAGGCCTCCAAGCGAAACGCCACGTCAGCACGCGGCGGAACCACTGTGAATTCCCCCGGCTCGGCCGTGCCCAAGGCCGTCACGGTCATCTCCCAGGGGTCGATGAGATCGATCTTGTAACGATGTCCCTCCGCCAGGTTGACCGTTTGTTTTCGTTGATCAACACAATAGATCAAGTAGAACTCGCCCGGCTTGGCCAGCAAGAAGCGGCCCTTATCATCCCCCATGGGCTCGAGTTCGTGGAAGGGGGGACACCGGGTGAGGAACTCCTTGAGCCAGGCGATGCGGGCCGGGCTTTGGCCGTGCAACACACCGCCCTTCGACCACCACAGGATATCCTGCGGGTGCTTGTAGGTTTCCCCGTGGCCCACATAGCAACCGCTCAGTGTTCCCAACCAAAACCGCTGGGTCATTTCCCGTGCGGTAAGGTTTCCCCATCCCTGCGGAATATCACCCTCGTACCGGCATTCGTCGTAGATGACAGGTTTTTGGTACTGATTCCGAAACCGCACGCCGCCGTTCATGTCGGAACTTTGCAGGCTGGCGTGCGTCACCCAAGGCATGGTGTGATCGTACCATTTCCGGCCATTATGGATGCCCCGAAATCGCCGGTGCGGGTCCTCGTTCTGGAGAATTTGGAAAAAGCGATCCCAGTCTTCCCATTGCTTGTTGCCGCGATGCCCCGCAGGCCGGTCGGTCATGAAATCGTATTCGTTCGCCAGCGACCACCAGACGTCGCGATACGCCGAGAGCCTCGCAATGCAATAGCGTAGATAGCGGTCGTCCTCTTCATCGCTCATATCGGCGAAACCCCACCGATCGTACGGATGCCACAGAATCAAGTCCGCTTGGATACCCAATTGTTGCAGGTCGAGGATGCGCCGCTCCAGGTGCCGCCAGAATGCAGGGTCGGGCCGAGAAAAGTCGAACGAACCGTCGGCCTTTCTAACGAACGCGAATAGCTCCGGCTCGTTCTGGTTGTAGGCATAAGACTTGGGAAAGATACAAAAACGGATCTTATTGAACGGGGACGATGCGAGCGTCTTTAGAGTTTGCTGTTGAAGCTCCTCCGGCTGATGGATCCAGGCGTAACAAGTCGTGCCGAACTGGTGATACGGTGTGCCGTCGGCATAACGGAAGTAAAAGGTATGGAATATCTCCACCGGGCCGTGGTTACCCTCTGACGGCGGCGCAGCGGTGATGGTGCCGGTGTGACCGTCGAGTTCCGGCCGGTTACTAGAAGTCCGATATTGCCATTTGCCCGGCGTGGGCGGCGAGAAACGGACCTTATAGACGTCGCCGCCATCCCAAAAACCGGGGACCGTGATTGCCCGATCACCCTGGGTGAACGTCGCCCTGAGCTGGACGTCAACGTACGGGTTCCCTTGGCTCGGACCGCCGAAGGTCAACTCGGCGACACCCCATTGCTCGGTCTCCGCCGCCGATACCGAGGTCGCTGCGAAGCAGGCAAGTACAATTCCAGACCAAATGCTTGTCGTACGCATCACACAAGCTCCACTGCGACTAACCATCGATACGTTTCCCTGGATGTTACAATGGGACCGACTAAAACATTTCTTCTCCAACAAGGCTTCCATTGAGGAACCCATGTACGGCCGGCGAGCTCCAGAATGATGGGCTCCCTGATTAACCTTCGCCGCCACATTCTGACCCATCTTATCAGAAATCGAACCGGCGTTTGCCCGACGGTGTTTGCAACTCGATCCAATCGATTTCCGCGGCGGCGGCCCCTGTGGGGAGGTAAATCCGCAGGATGCCGACGGGCTGTTCCCAGGGAACGTGGACGGTAACGGTCGTCATCTCCGTTCCCGTCACGGTGTAGGGGACGGATTGGGCGGCGTCCTGTGCCGTACCGGGTGGGATCCACTCAATTTTTCCCTCGCCGGCCTGGGCGACTTGGATACGAAACGTCACCTGGACCGGTCCGTTCTGCTTGCCGACACCGAATCCCAAAAAAGGGGCGGCGTTTTGGGCTTGCAACCTGAGCAGGCCCGCGGCTATGGTCGCTGTGCATCCGCGGTTTTTCCAACCCATGAGCGGATCGGCAGGCTGCGGCCCGCGATAGTCGGGATTGACCTGCGGGATGACCGCCTCGGTATCCTTGAGAAACTCTTCCAAGCTCTTGGCAAGCCTGCCGACAATCTCGGGATGCTCCGTCGCCAGATTGCGGGTTTCACCGATGTCATCACGAAGATTGTAAAGTTCAAAGCGGTCGGTGCCGTCGGGATTCGCAGCAAAGAAACGGATCAACTTCCAGTCACCGTCGCGTACATAAGCCGATGGAAGAAAGCCCGGTATTTGCTGGGCCTGGCTCTCTCCGCCGTGGGGAAAATGGCAAAAGACCTGCGTGCGGACAGGGCCTTTGCCGAGAATGGCCGGTACCTGGGAAACACCATCCACTCGATGCCCCGGCGCGGGAAGCCCGCACATCTCCAAGATGGTCGGGAAGAAATCCACACTGGAAAGGAGGGCGTCCGTCACCGAGTCGGGCTGGGTGTGTCCCGGCCAAACGACGATCAGCGGTTCCCGCGTACCGCCTTCGTAGATCGAGGCCTTGCCGCTTCTCAACGGGGCGTTGCTTGTTGCCGGAATCTGGGCGTAACCGGGCGGTTGCGTCTCGTTCTTGGGAGGATAGGCGAACCCGCCGTTGTCGGAGAAGAAGATGATAATCGTTCGCTCGGCCAGCCGGGCCTTGTCGACGGCATCGACGATGCGGCCGACCGCGTCATCCAAGCTCTTTACCATGGCCGCGTAAACGGGGTTTCGCTGAGGCGCATCTTCCTTGGCCTTGGTTTTGAAATGCTCCACCGACTCGGGCTTGGCCGACCATGGACTATGAACGGAATAACACCAGTAATGGAGATAAAACGGTTTATCTTTATTGGCTTCAATGAATCGCGCAGCCTCTTGAGACATGCGATCCTCGATGTGCTCTCCCGGTCGGCCTTGAATGGCGCCGTCCTTGATAAAGTTCCACGGGGCGAGGTAACCGCCTCCCGGACCGGGGGCTGCCGGGGTATGGGGAAAGTCGAACAGGAAGCCTTGGTCCTTGGGTTCGTAAGGACCGCTATGTCCAAGATGCCACTTTCCAAAATGGGCCGTCACATATCCATGGTCACGGAAGACCTCGGCCAAGGTGACGTATTCGGGTTTTAGCCGGGTCAGGCTATCGGCTGTGCGCACGCGGACATTCGGTTGGGGCGGCATCAGGCCCTTTTCCAGTACGGCTTGGGGAAGATGGCACGCCGGTGCCGTGATGCCGATCCGCGCAGGATAAAGGCCGGTCAGGATGCTGGATCGTGTGGGCGAGCAAAGCGGATTGGCCGCGTAGGCCTGCGTGAATCGCAATCCCCGTTGGGCCAGCCGATCGAGATGGGGCGTCTCGTGATAGACGCTCCCATAAACCCCCAGGTCGCGCCATCCCAGATCATCCGCCAGAATAAAAACCACGTTGGGTGGGCCGGCGGCTTGGTCTTCGCAAACTCCCCAGGGTCCTCGGCATACCGATAGGCCGGCAACGAGGACAACGCAAAGCAGGTTCCACTTCATGATGATGTGCCTCCCCAAGGGTCCCGGCGTCATTCCACCGAGGAATCCGCGGCGCGACCCGGCGAGCCTCAGTATAGTCCCGGCGAGCTTGGCGGCAAAGCGGCAGAATATGAAGGAGAGGTATTACCCCTAGCGCGGACGGCGGGGCCGGCGGAGGTGAATCGCATGCCGCAGCGGACGCCGCCGCCGGCCGGCGAAGGCGCCGATCGGGATGGTCCGGCTCGATTATCTTCAGCTCTGGTATGCCCCGTCGGATCGGCGGGCGGAGGCATGGATGCACGGCATCTACGACGTGCGATAGAATGGTGACGATTCGCAAGATCGGTTTTTGCGCGCCTTCGGATGACCACGGGAGGATGGTAATGAAAGAATTCGGCCGGTGCCGGTTGAGTCACGGGAGAGGAACGTTTCGGGCGGGGGCCGCGTTGGTTGTGACGGCCGCGGTGATCGTTAGTCTTCCCGTTGCGCGTGCTGATACTCGCCGCGTTCTGGAATACGCACCCGCCCCGGTGGACAATCCCTTGAAGGGCCTGGTGCCATATCGAGGCGAGAAGCGGGACAGGTTTCCCCACAGCATGGAGTTCACCTACATCCCGTACTCGGCCCTGGTGAAAGGATATGACGCTTTCGACTGGCAGCCCCTGGAGCAGATCTTGGACGACGTGGCAAGCCGGGGGCATCAAGCCGTTTTTCGCGTCTACTTGGAATACCCCGGCAAACGCGGCGTCATCCCGGAATTTTTGATCCGCGACGGTTTGAAGGTTCATGCCTACACCAACACCAATACTCAGCCGTTTCCGCACGATCAAGTCGAAACGCCCGATTACGGGGACGCGAACCTACGGCGTTCCCTGGCGCGTTTCATCGCGGCCCTGGGTGGGAGGTACGACGGCGACCCCAGGATCGGCTTCATCACGGCCGGGTTGCTGGGCACCTGGGGCGAGTGGCACAATCACCCCAGATCCGAATTGTTCGCCGCCAAGGAAGTGCAGCAAGAGGTCATGGATGCCTACGAGTCGGCATTCAAGATCACGCCGGTGCTGCTACGCTACCCGGCGGGCGACGGCGACCCGCGCTCTGCGACGAATTGCGACCGCAGCTTCGGTTATCACGACGACTCTTTCGCCTGGGCCACGCTGGAGACGGGCAGGAAGCAAGATGCGTGGTTTTTCATGGCACGGCTTCGCGCCGCCGGACCGGCAGCCGAGGCCAAATGGAAAACGCATCCCATCGGTGGTGAGATCCGTCCCGAGGCATGGGGGCGTGTGTTTGACGAACAACCGGGGGACGACCGGATCCAAGATTTTCGTCGATGCGTGGAGGCCGCGCACGTTACCTGGTTGATGGACAGCGGCATGTTCCGAAAGGAGCATCGCCCGGACCGGGTGAAGCGGGCGGAAGAAGCCGTGCGGCGCATGGGTTACGAATTTCACGCTGCGGCGGTGACGATCGGAGAACTGCAGGGCGGCGCCTTGCGCGTAAGTCTGGAGATCGAAAACCGCGGCGTGGCCCCGTTCTACTACGAATGGAAGCCGGAATGGGGATTGTCGGCGAACGGCCGCCCCGTTCGGGTTTTTCCGTGTCGGGGTTCGCTCCGCGGGCTGCTCCCCGGCGACCCGCCGCGCATCTGGACGGATTCCTTGGACCTGGGGGGAACTTCGCCGGGTTCCTACACCCTGGCCGTCCGCGTTCCGAACCCGCTTCCGGGAGGCAAGCCGATTCGATTTGCCAACGTCGATCAAGACATCGAGAGTGGTTGGCTGCTGCTAGGTGAAGTCCAAATTCCCTGAAGATTTCGTAGCATGCGCCGACCGCCGGCGCGAGCCTGCGGTGAACCGGGCCGTGGGAGTTTCCTGCTTTCGGTGATCGGAAACGATGCCATGAACATCTCGGTTATAACGCGGCTTGGTTCCGTGATCGCGGCGATTGCGGTCGGCGTAGCTTCGGGCGGGCAGGCCGCGGAGAGCGTCCCGGCCGTTGCCTTGGGCACGCGCTTGGAGCCGCTGGTGGACGACTTCCTCATCGACGCCATCCAAGGAGACGGTGCCTTGCGGCTGCATCGGCCGGAACCGCGCGAGGTGGTGCTCGTCGCCGATCGACCGTGGGAGGGCAATACCTCGGCCTATTTTACGCTCTTTCGCGACGGGGATCGCTTTCGCATGTATTATCGCGGATCGCATTTCGATCCGGGAACAAGCCGCGCCACGCACCGCGAAGTCACCTGCTACGCTGAGAGCAGCGACGGCATCCACTGGACCAAGCCCGATTTGGGGCTGTTCGAATTTGACGGCTCCAAGGCCAACAATATCGTCTGGGACGGGCCGGGGACGCACAACTTCACCCCCTTCCGCGACGCCAATCCCGACTGCCCGGCGGAATCGCGGTACAAAGCACTGGCTTTAGGTGAGGGCGGCCTGCTCGCCTTCCAGTCGGCAGACGGCATCCATTGGAAACCGATGCGGCCCACGCCGGTCATCACCGAGGGTGCTTTCGACTCCCAGAACTTGGCGTTCTGGGATGCTCACGCGGGCTGCTATCGCGCCTCCTGGCGGATCTTCACGGAGGGCGTCCGCGACATCCGCACGGCCACCTCGCACGATTTTCTGTCGTGGGGACCGTGGCGGGATCTGGATTACGGCGACGCTCCCCGCGAGCACCTTTACACCAACGCCGTGCTCCCGTATTTTCGGGCGGAACACATCTTGCTCGGCTTTCCCACCCGTTTCCTGCCCGACAAGCAGCAGGTGGAACCGGTTTTCATGACCAGTCGCGACGGGCTGCACTGGCGTCGCCGGCCCGAGGCCGTGATTCCCCGCACGGCGCCTCAAGACCGCGACGGCAACCGCAGCAATTACATGGCCTGGGGGTTGTTCGCGTTGCCGGGGGAGGATCGTGAGCTTTCGGTATTCGGCACGGAGGCCTACTACACCGGCCCGGCAAGCCGCCTGCGGCGTTTCGTCTATCGCACGGACGGTTTCGTCTCGTTCCACGCCGAAGAGCCGGCGGCCGAACTGCGGACCAAGACGATGACGTTCTCGGGCAAGACGTTGACGGTCAATTTCGCGACGCGCCCCGAGGGATTCCTGCGGATCGAACTGCAATCGCCCGATGGGAACCCGCTGCCGGGCTTTGCCGAGACCGACGCCGTTCCGCTGCGGGGCGACGCCTTGGCCGAACCGGTGCGGTGGCGGGACGGCCCGGACGTCTCCGCCTTGGCAGGTCGGCCGATCCGCATCCGCTTCATCCTGCAATCCGGCGACCTGTACGCCTTCCGCTTCGCGGATTGAGAGACGCAAAGGTCGAGCAGGCGGCGATCAACGCGGGTTCCGAGCCGCGATGCCCCCAATCCTCGCCGTCAATTGCGCGAGGCGAGCACTTCCAACCGGCCTTCGCGGATGGCCTTCGACATGGCCTTGGGAACCTCGGCCTCGGCCAAGACGACTTGGGCGCGATTGTAAGCCACGGCGGCCTTCATCTCTTGCGCGCGGGCCATGGCCATGGCGCGGCGCTCTTCGGCCTTGGCGCGGGCGACGCGGGTATCGGCTTCGGCCTGGTCGGCCTGGAGCCGTGCCCCGATGTTCTGCCCCACGTCGATGTCCGCGATGTCGATCGAGACGATTTGGAAGGCCGTCGCGTGATCCAAGCCGCGATTCAGCACGGCCTTGGAGATCAGGTCCGGATTCTCCAGCACCTGGAGGTGCGTCTCCGACGAACCGATGGACGTGATGATGCCCTCGCCCACCCGGGCGATGACGGTTTCCTCCGTGGCGCCGCCGATCAACGTCTCCATTTTGGTGCGAACCGTAACGCGGGCACGCACCTTCAGTTCTACGCCGTTCTTGGCGATGGCGCTGAGCATGGTGCGTCCGGAGCGGGGGTCCGGGCAGTCGATGACCTTGGGATAGACGCTGGTACGGACGGCGTCCAAGACGTCGCGCCCGGCCAAATCGATGGCCGCCGCTTGGTCGAAGGTCAAGGGAAGCTGGGCGCGCTGAGCCGCGATCAAGGCCATGATCACGTTCATCACGTTCCCGCCCGCCAGATAATGAGCCTCCAAGCGCCGGGTCGTGATCCCGGTTTGCCGCTCCGGGCCTAGTCCCGCCTGGACCGACATGATCTTCGCCTTGACGATCAGTCCGGCGTTCACTTGGCGAAGACTCATCCCCACCAAGCTCCAGATGCTCACCCGGGCACTGGACATGAAGGCCTGAAACCAGAGCGATCCGTAGATGAGCGCCAGGATGAGCAGAATCAACAGCATGCCGATGCCGATGACGGCAAGGACCACGCCGATGAGCCAAGTGGGGATCGCTTGACCGAATAGCCCGAGTTCGTGCCACACCATAACCGTGTTCCTCGCAGGGGCGACGTTTTCATCGCCCGCCGAAGGACGCCCCTCGGCAGGGTGAAAACCCGGTTGCCCGGACAGACGGCATTATAGCAACCGCGGAAGCAGCAGGCTACAAGCACGAGCGCCGAGGGAGCCGAGTAAGCTGGAGAAGTCTCGCCGATGCGGCCATAATGGGAGCGGTCGCAGCCGACGAGGATGTCGCCGCCGGCGTGGTTGGTCGGTTCGCGAGCCTGTTCCCATCGGGTAAAAGGGAGGAAAAAAGATGTCTTCCGGCTCTCTGCCTCGGCGTACGTTTGTGGCGAGTTCCTTGCTGGGTGCCGCGACGCTGGTCCCGCGCCATGTTTTGGGCGGGGCGGGAGAGGTTCCGCCTAGCGAGAAAATCCGCCTGGCACACATCGGCATGGGCACGCAGGGCTTTCGCGAGCTGAAGGCCCTACTGGATCACCCAGCCCTCGAAATCACGGCGGTTTGCGACCCCAATACGGATAGCAACGACTACCTGGAATGGGGCGCGGGTGAGATTCACGGTCTCATCGGGCGATTGGTTGGTGATCCCAACTGGCGAACGACGGACGGCTGCCCCGGCGGTCGCGAGGTCGGCCGATTCGTCGTGGAAACCTATTACTCCAAGCAGCGGGGCCGAACCTTCCGCGGCTGCCGCGCGTACGCCGACTTTCGCGAGCTGCTGGAGAAGGAGGCCGACCTGGACGCCGTCAAGGTCATGACGCCGGATCACTTGCATGCCGCCGTGTCCATCGCCGCCATGAACCGCGGCAAGCATGTTTTGATGCATAAGCCGCTGGCCAACCGCATGACCGAGACGCAGAAGGTCCTGGCGACGGCGGCCGCCACCGGCAAGGCCACGCATCTGTTGGCGTACGGGGCGGGTCTGGGTAATGCGCGGATCGCCGCCGCGGTGAAGAAAGGCGTGATCGGCCGGCTCCGCGAAATCCACAACTGGTCCAATCGCCCGGTTTGGCCGCAGTACGCCGAGATTCCGCGGGACCGCCCGCCCGTGCCGCCGGGCTTCCAATGGGATCTCTGGCTCGGCCCGGCCGTCGATCGCCCCTATCACCCGTGGTACACCCATACCGTGTTTCGCGGCTGGTACGATTTCGGCGGCGGTTCGATGGCCGATATGGGCATCTACAGCCTGTGGCCGGTGTTCGAGCAATTGGGTTTGGGCCCCGCCGTGGTTGCGGATGGCTGGGGCACCCACCTTTGCACGACGGAGAAGACCGTCAGCCGCGTCATTCACAACGACTATTCGTATCCCGCCGGCTGTACGTTCCGCTTCCGCTTCGGGCGGGGGTCCGCGGGGGACGGCCTGGAATTGTGGTGGTACGACGGCGGCATGAAGCCCCGTCTGCCCGACGCCCTGGACGCCGCCGGCGTGCGACCGGCTCCTGAGGGGATCCTGTTCGTCGGGGAGAACGGCGCCGTGTTGGCAGGCTTCTCCGGGCAGAATCCGATCCTGTTTGCAGAAGGAAAGCAGAGGCCGCTGGAGCAGGCGTTGGGCGAAGAATTCGCCCAAGCCGTGCCGGACCGGGGTTCGCATTTGGACCTGTGGGTAGCGGCTTGCCGCGGGGGAGAGGCCTCGCCCGGCAACTTCCTCTCCGCGTCGGCCATTTCGCAAACGGTCAATCTGGGAACGATCGCACTGCGGTCCGGTTCGCGTGTGGAGTACGACCCCGAGACGGGGCGGCTGGTGTCGCCCGAGAGCGCCCGGCACCTGTTGACCCGCGAGTATCGCCCCGGCTGGGAACTTTGACCATCCCTCCGGTCGCACAGGTCGGCAAGTTTACGCGCAACAGGAACTTCAGCCGGCGGCGCGCCTCGGCGGTGATCGCCGGAAAAGCGGCACTGGGGGCGGAAACGTCACCGTCGGCGAACCGGCCTTTCGGAGTCCGGCGATTCTCGCTACACTTTGCCTCGGGGAAGGGATTCCCTAGCCTGGTCGCGGCGCGTCACGATCGCGATGTCGTGTTGTGCCGGCGGATAACGCTGCGCAACAGCCCGGCGGATTCCGTCCAACCGGCTTGGAAAGATCGAACCGACTCATTCCGATCTCGGAAGGAGGCCAAGGATGGCTCTCTCACATCGACTGTTCGCGTTTCGCTCGCTCGCCCGGCGCGGTTTGGCGGCGCCGACGGTGGGGGTTGTTTTAGGGCTTTTCGCGGGCATGGCCGCCGCAGCCCCCTGGGACAATCTCTTTACCTTCACCAAGGTCGACGCGGACCCGCAGAAAGATTACCGCCTGACGGAGAAGAACGGTCCGTGGCTTATCATGGCGTGCAGCTTTTCCGGGGATCGGGCGGAGGAGCAGGCCCGGGAATTGGTCTTGGAGCTGCGGCAAAGGTACAAATTGAAGTCCTACTTGTATGAGAAGGAGTTCCGGCTGGACCGCGACAAAGGGTCGCGGAGTTCCTGGCGTTATCGGGCGGGGGATGAGATTCGCGAGATCGCCGTGTTGGTGGGCGACTTCTCGTCGGTGGACGATCCGGTCGCCCAGCAGACCTTGCAAAAGATCAAATTCAGCCGCCCGCAATGCCTGGAAGCGCGTCCCGACGCTCCGACCTCCCGGACCTTGGCCGCCCTGCGGACCATCCAGCAATCGCTGCTCACGGACGACAACGAGAAGAAACACAAAGGCCCGATGGGACATGCGTTCTTGACGGCCAATCCGCTCTTGCCGGATGAGTATTTCCAGCCCAAGGGCGTGGATAAGTTCCTTCTGGAGTTGAACGACGGCTACGAATACAACCTGCTGAATTGTCCCGGCCGGTACACGGTTCAGGTGGCCCATTTCACGGGCGAGGTGGTGATCGATCAGGCGAAGATTCGGGCGATCGAGCGGGGCGAAGCCAAGTTCGAGAGCAAACTTGTGGAGGCGGCGCGCCGGGCCCACGAATTGACGCTGGCACTCCGCGCCAAGGGCTACGAGGCCTACGAATTCCACGACCGCGCCGTGAGCATCGTCACGGTCGGCAGCTTCGATTCGCTGGGCTCGCCCCGGGCGGACGGAAAGACGGAACTGGACCCGCGAATCGTGGCCATCATGAAGACCTTCGCCGCCGAACCGGTGCCCGGTCCGCCGGGAGTCTCCTCCGTCGGATATCAGCCCAAGCGACTGGTGGATATTCCCTTCGACCTGCAACCGATGATCGTGGAGGTTCCGAAGCGATCGGTGGGAGCGGATTACGCGGGCCGTCGTTGACGGAAGGCCGCTCGCCGCGCCGATCCGTCCTCTCCGATCACGCTTCCGGCAATTCGTAGCCCGGGCGCCGCGGGCGGAGGACCAGGGCGTTGGCCTCGTCGTCGCCGATGAAGGTTTCCCGAGCGGGATCCCATTGCAGACGCCGCCCCAGGTAGCGCGCGATGTTGGCCAGATGGGAGATGCTGATCGAGCGGTGGCCGATCTCCACGTCGGCTACCGGCAATGCTCGCGTGCGCATGCACTCCATCCAGTTTTCCATGTGATACTTGGCCTGCCACAGGGCGACTTCGTCCCGCCACTTGTCGATTTCCTCTTGCGGCGGCAAGTCTCGGATCAAGTCCGGCGGATTGCAGGTGAATTTGTTGCGGTTGATTTCGATCCGGCCGTTCTCGCCGGAGAAAACGGCTCCGCCCATCGGTCCGCCCGAAAGCTCCAGGCGCAGCGGCGTACCGTCGTCATACTTCATGTGGACCGGCGCATTCATGTCCTTGGCGGGACCTTGGGGGCGGATGTCCACCGGTCCCGTGCCGTCTTTACCCAGCGCCCATTGCACTTGGTCCAAGCCGTGGGCGCCCCAGTTCGTCATCTCGCCGCCCGAGTAGTCCCACCATGCCATCCAGCCGTAATGGAGCTGCTTGTTGTACGGCCGGGCGGGAGCTTGGTTGAGCCAGCGGTCCCAGTCCAGGTCCTGGGGCTTTTCCTCCTCGGGTAATTCCTCGGGGAACCGCGGCCCCGTGTAATTGACCCCTTGAACCACGCGGATTTTGCCCAGCTTGCCGGAGCGGATGAACTCGCAGGCGATCCGGTTCACGGCCATGGAGCGCTGTTGGCTTCCGACCTGAAACACGCGTTGGTATTTGCGGACGGCGCGGACCAGGGCCCGGCCTTCACCGATGCACAACGTGAGCGGTTTTTCGGCGTAAATGTCTTTACCCGCCTGACAGGCGTGGATGCACACGTACACCCGTACGTGGTCCGGCGTGCCCACGATCACCGCGTCGATGTCCTTGCGGTCCAAGAGCTCGCGGTGGTCCTGATAGACGGCCCATTTGCCCTCGCCTTTTTTGGCGTTGGTGTCGTGGGCCCGTGCCAGGAAGCAATCGCACACGGCCAGGATTTGTCCCTGCTCCGGCAATTGGTCGATCAGCAGGTTGGATCGCCCGCCGGTTCCGATCACGCCCACGGTGATGCGATCGTTGGCGCCCGGCCGGGAGCCTTCACCCAGCACGCTCCGCGGTATCCACATCGGGACGGCCGAGGCCGCGGCACCCGTCGCGGCCAAACGCAGAAATGCACGACGTGTCGATCGGAACGCCCGGTTCATGGCAATGGCTCCTACTAAGTCTTACGGAAAGGCCGATTCCACGGAGGATTCCACCAGGGGACCTCTCGTCGGGGAAAAAGTCTCGATTCGCGACGCCGCCGATCAGCGGATGGAGGCCTCGGGCAGCTCCGTCTTCACGCCTTCATCCAGCGGCATGCGATCGGGCAACGCGTCGGTCTCTTCCTGCAAGCGCCGCAGCTCGGCTTTCAATTCTTGCAGCACTGCGGCGTAGGCGGGATCGTCGATCCGATTGTAACGCTCCCCGGGATCGTTTTGCAGGTCGTACAACTCCGCGCGGTGACGGTCCGGCGCGCCGTCGCCGTGCGGGTAATGGACGTACTTGTAACGCTCCGTGCGTACGCCGCGTACGTTGGGGGTGTACGGAAACTGCTTTTCGTAGTTGTACTCGTAATACCATGACTTGCGCCAATCGGTCGCAAACCCCTGCAACAGCGGCTTCCAGGACCGGCCGTGCGTCTTGGGCAGCGGCGGCACGCCGCAGATGTCCAGCACGCTGGGCGCCAAGTCGATGTTGAGCACCATTTCGTCGACCACCGTGCCGGGACGCACCAGCGGCGGAAAGCGGACCAACAGCGGCACGCGGATGCTCGGCTCGTGCATCGTGCGCTTGTCCGTCATGCCGTATTCGCCTAACAGCATGCCGTTGTCCGATGTGAAGATCACGAGCGTATGATCGAGCCGGCCCGTCTCTTTCAACGTTTCCAGCACTCGGCCCAGGCTGTCGTCCACCGAGACGATCGTGGCGAGGTAGCTGCGGACGAAGCGGGCAAAGTCGGCTACGGCTTCCGGCCGCGTGTCGGGAAACTTCTCGCGGAACCCGAACAGCGGACCGTAGATGCCGTGCCAAGTCACCAGGCGCTCCTTGACCCAATCAGGCTTGCCGTCCAGTTGGAAGGCCGAGTCGGGGTAGCGGATGTCCGCGTCGTCGAAAATATGACGATAAGCCTCCTCCGGCGTGAACGGTGTATGGGGCGCCTTGTGCCCCAGGATTAGGAGGAAGGGGCGATCGTGGGGCCGCCGCAGCCATTCCGTCGCCAAGTCGGTGACGCGGTGCGTGTAGTAGCCCTCCAATTTTCGCCGCGTGCCGTTGATGTTGAACTCGTTGTCGTAGTAATTTCCTTGTCCCTTGTGGCTGGCCCAATAGTCGAAGCCCGGCCGCGGCGCGTCGTCGTCCTCTCCCATGTGCCACTTGCCGATGTAGGCCGTCTCGTAGCCCGCCGCGCGGAGCTGACTATGGAGACTGGGGAGATCCCGCGGAAAGTCGGTGAAATTGTCGATCACGCCGTGGCTGTGCGCGTACACGCCGGAGAGCGACGAGGCACGGCTGGGCGAGCACAGCGACGTTGTGACGAAGGCGTTGGCGAACCGCGCGCCCTCGGCCGCCAGACGGTCCATGTTGGGGGTCTTGAGGAAGGGGTGGCCCGCGCAGCTCATGGCGTCCCATCGCTGATCGTCGGTCACCACGTACACCACGTTCGGACGGTCTTCGGCGTTTAGACGGCCGTCGGCCGCCGCCGTCAGCCCGCATAGCCCGCATAGCAATAGCGACCAAGGCATGATGCAGCCTCCTATGATCGTCGTCTTCTCGGGGGGAAGATATGCCGGTCCGTGGAGATTGCCCACCTGCCGCAATTGGGGAAAAAGCCGCGGCTAGGCAGGCATCCGGCGACGCCCGCCTCACGGCTGAACTCGCGTCGGCACGGCGGCACGCTCCGTCGAGTTTGGTCCATTCCACCGCCGAGGTCAAGTGTGCGGAAGGACTTTGTCGGCGAGGAACGAAAGGGATAACCGTCGTCCCGTGCGAAGCTCGAGCCGGGTTTGACCGGCGGAGGACGACACCCTCGCGAGCATGGCCGACCGGTGATATGCTCACGGCGTTCCGCGGTGCCATGCCGCGGGTATCCAGCTTGTGTCGTCTCGATTCAGCGGAGGTTTACCTGATGTTCCACTCGACTTGGCATCCGAATCGTCGTTGCTGGCTGAAGGGTTGCGGCGCCGCGCTGCTCGGCCTTGCCTGGGGCGGGCGGCGGGCGGCTTTCACGGAGGAAGCTCCCGGCTCCGCCCTCGCCTTCCGCGCCGCTGAGGACGGCTTCGCGTTCGAGACGGGAGAGCTGTCGGGCACGTTGCGGCCCGGCGGGAGGCCGATCGGCCTGTCGCCCCTCCGCCACCGTTCGAGCGACCGCGACTTGGCCCAGCAGTACGGCGTGTGTTCGCACTACCGCCTGTTGGATGCCGATGCCCGCTACGGCGTCGCCGCCTGGGACTGGGCCGGCTCGGTCGCCGAGGTCGAGGACGGCGCCTTTCGGGCACGCTGGACGCGCGACGACGCCCACCCCTTCGATTTGCAAGTGCTGTATCGCTGGAGCAAGCCGGATACCCTGGATATTGTGACCACGGTCACGGCCGCCAAGGACTTGAAACACTTCGAGTCGTTCTTGGCCTCGTACTTCCAAGGATTCGCCGACCCCTACGTGTACGTTTCGGCCTGCCCCGAAACCGGCGGTCGCGAGGGCTTCTTGCTCGCCGAGGAGCGATACGGCGTGTGGCAGATGTTTCCGCGCGACGAAGGGGCCGTCGCAATGATCCAAGACGGCCGGTGGCTCCACGAACCGCACCCCGTGCAGTGGCAAATCATGCCGCGCTACGCCTTTCCCCTCGCCATGCGGAGGGATGCGGAATCCGGGTTGGCGGCGGTGTTGATGGCTCCCCAACGGGATTGTTTCGCGGTCGCCACGCCCTATCGCGGAGAAGGGCACCGCTCCCTCTATCTTTCGCTGTTCGGAGAGGACGTGAAGGCGGGGCAAACGGCCACGGCGCGTGCCAGGCTCGTGATCGCCGCATCGCTCACCGACGCTCAAGCCGCGGCACGGTACCAGGATTATTTGGCCGAGATCGGCGCGTGAACCGAGAAGAAGCGATACCCGTCCGCCTCCGCATGCCGGCAGGAATGATTACAGCAGGCCCTGGAATCGCACCCAGTGGATCAGCACCCAACCGATGATGCCGGCGACCATGACGGCCAGGGTGAATCGCCGCCAATCGGTGGGGGTCATCGGCCCTCCGTCCGCCCGGCGCCCCTTGAATTTGGTCATATCCACATAGCGTGCCGCGGGAATGCCCAGGATGGCGGCCCAATAGACGACGTCCACGACGGAGAAGCCGCCGTGATGGTTGACCACGGAAACGCCGCACAATACCGCGATCAGGAAGCCGCCGATCATCCAGTACAAGCGTAGCAGGCAACCGCTCATCGGCTCGGGGGTCGGCGACTCCGGCGAAGGTTGCGGCGATTGCGAAGGAGTCGGCGGCGCGGCGGCGGGGGAGACTTTGGATTTACTCGTCCGTTGGTCGGTCATGATCGGTCTCGGGGCTTCGCGCGGCGGCGGCAACACCGAATGGCGGCCCGACCATTCTCCAACCTGCGGTTCGAACTTCCCGGCCCGAAGACCGCACCCTTGCACGTGCGGGACGATCCTGCCGATCGCTCGCACGGTGCCTATTATAAACCGATCCGTTCGGGTCGAGCAATCCGTTCCCGATCATCGGAGGCGGATATTCGGAGTCTACGGCGTTTCGGCTCAGGGATGGGGGGACGGCTGCGACAGCCGCTTTTCCAAGCGATCGGACCACCAGGCGACCAGCGTTCCGCAGGGCAAGGCCCGGCCCGTCGCCGCGGGAATCTCCAAGGTCTTCACGCGGACGCGGCCGGTCTGCCAAAGCGTGGGGCGGAGATCGTGCAGCAGCCCGGTCAGTCGCCGCGGTCCGAAGCCCGGCGTGTGACTCGTGAACAGCAGAAAGCCCTCGTCGTCCAGCAGGTCCAGGCAGCTTTGCAGTAGGGAGGAGATATGCCGGGCGAACTGAAAGGATTCGCCCCGCGGTCCGTGGCCGTACGAAGGCGGATCGAGCAGGATGCCGAAGTATGCGTTGCCGCGCCGTAATTCGCGGCGGACGAACTTCCAGGCGTCCTCCACGATCCAGTGGACGGGGGCATGGCGGAGGCCGGACAGTTCGGCGTTGCGGGCGGCCCAGGCGACTATGTTTCGGGCGGCATCGACGTGGAAGACCTCGGCTCCGGCTTGGGCGGCGGCCAGCGTCGCCCCGCCGGTGTAGGCGAACAGGTTCAAGATTCGTTTTCCCTCGGCGGACCGCAGCAACCAACGGGCGACGGCCCAATCCACCGCGTGCTCAGGAAACAGGCCCACCTGGCCCGACGGGTTCAACTTCAACTCGAATCGCAAATCCCGCCAGGCGACGGTCCACGCGTCGGGGAGACTTTCTCGGCAATGCCAAACGCCTTGTCCGCCCCGCGATCCCTGATAGCGGGCATGCGCCCGATCCCACCGCGCGGGATCCGCCTGGGGCAGCACGGCACCGGCGGCCGGGCGATCCACGATCCACGGCCCGAATCGCTCCAGCCGACGCCCGGCGCCGAAATCCAGCAGCTCGTAGTCGGGCCAATCGGTCAGGGCGCCGCACGCCGGTACATTCCAGCCCTCGTCGGGACCGTCAATCGGCGACGACCTTGTAGACGACGTCGTGTTCTCGGGCATGGTCCCGGACTTCAATTCCCACCGATTGTCCCGGTCCGGCGGTTTGCACCGATTGGTGCTCGACCTGGATCGAGGTGACGGGTTGGACGAAGTCGGTGGTGTGGCCCTTGATATGAATGACGTCCCCCACCGACAGGCTGCCGTCCGTCAATTCCACTGCCGCCACGTGCAAGTGGCTGAAGTAGTGCGACACCTTTCCCACGGGAATCTCGGCCATCGGAAAGCCTCCTTCGGCTCGGCTGCCGTGCGGCAACGTGTGGCCCGAACGCAGGTCCAGCCAACCGCCGCACTCGCATTCCACGCAACGTCCGAACTGGAACAGCGTGATGTCGTACGCGGCACCACACCGGGGACAGATGACGGCCATGGGAAAACGCTCGCTCATGATTAGTATGCGGGAGAGTCGCCGGCCGTGCAAGCAAAAGGCTCGTCGCCGAGGCCGGCGGCACGGCGGAATGCGATCGCACGACACGAGCCGCGGGCGTAAACCTGCGGCGGCAGCATCGCAGATGCGTTTTTCGATCGTGCGGTCCGTCCGATGTCTTCACCTCGGGCTGACGCCGGAGGCTCGCGCTTGCGCGTTGTGCCATGCGGCAACCCGAGTCGGCGGCGTCCCTGTCGCGTCCTGTCAGACGATCACCGGCTCTTGGGCATCTTCCGCGGCGGGTTGAGGCCGGGTCGTCGGGTCGGATTCCTCGTCCGGCCGGCCCTTCTTGCGCGAAAACCACCCGCCCACCGCCTGCTTCGCGTCCATGGTCAGGCTGAACAAGAGCGGTACCAGCACCAAGGTGAAGAGGGTCGAACAGGTCAACCCGCCGACCACCACCGCGCCTAGGCCGCGGTACAGTTCACTTCCCGGCCCGGGTGATAGGACTAGCGGCAACATGCCGAAGACGCTGGTGGCGGTGGTCATGAAGATGGGCCGGATGCGAGTTTGCACCGACTGGCGGATCGCCTCCCGCGGCGGCAACGGCTCGAACGATCGCTCCTCCCCCTCCCCGATGCCGCGCATGAAGTTGAGCGCTTGGTGCACGAGTAGGATGGCGTTATTCACGACCACGCCGATCAGAATGATAAAGCCGAGCATGGTCAACGTATCGAGCTGTTGGCTGGGCTCCAGGTAGCGGACCAGGCGGAGTCCGATGAAACCGCCCAACGTGGCCAGCGGCACGCTGAACATGATGACGAAAGGATAGAGGAAGCTCTCGAACAGGGCGGCCATCAGCAGGTAGCTGATCAACAGAGCCAGGAAAAAGCGGCTGAATCCCACGCTCATCAGTGATTCGTAATTCCAGCCGGTCCAGTGTCCCAGCAACGCGGTGCGCACCTGCGTCAGCTTATCGGCGTTGCCGGACATGGTCACCTGCACGTCGCCGGCCATGCCGCCCTCGCGGCGGCACTCCTCGACCAGCTCCTGAATGCGGTTCTGGGCCTGCTCCAGGGCGACTTCGGGTGGAGGATTGACGGTGAAGGCGACGGCCCGCCGCTGCTCCGCCCGCCGGATCGACTGCGAAGCGTCGGCGCGGACGAAGCGGACCACCTCGCCCAAGGGAAGCACGATGCGGTTGCCGTCTTGCTCACGGACGGACAGCGGCAGGTCGGCGAGTTCGTCGGGCGAAAGCGGGAGCCCCGGGTCGCGGATCAGAATCAGGTCGATGTTGTCGCCTTCGTAGTTGAAGTCGCCGGCCACGATGCCGTCGATCATCGCGCGTGCGGCGGCGGCGAGCGCGTTGACGTTCAATCCCAGCTCCTTGGCGCGGACCTGATCGACGATCACCTGCAATTCCGGTCCGGCCTCGGCGAAGGTCATGGGATCGCTGCGCACGGCGAAGGGCGTGAATTCGTGCCACAACTTGGTTTGCAGGTAGGCCGCCCCGGCCTTCAGCGTCTCCAGGTCGTTGCCCACCACCTCGACCGTGACGGAATTGGAGTTGCCCGCATTGCGGCCGAAAATCGAGCGCTGCGAGGCGTATCCCCGCACGCCGGGAATGCCGTTGATGGCCCGGCCCAGGATGGCGCGCACCGGCCGCACGTTCTCCGGGTCGGCGCTGGTGGCGATCATGAAGACTCGGCCCCGCGAAACGACGAAGAAGAACTCCTTGAGCGGGGCCACGTGGGTGATGGCCTTGCCGGTCTGGGGATCCGTCAGGGGGGCCGCGGCCGAGGCTTCGGCGGCGTCCTTGGCTTCCCAGTACGGTCGCACGGCGGCCTCCAGCCGTTCTCCCACCAGCGTGTTCTGATCGATGGAGTAGCCCGGCGGCGTGAAGACCTGGCCGAACGTGAAGTTCTTGTTGCCGTCCGGCAAGTAGCTGGCGGGCAGGATCAGCAAGTAGCTCAGTCCGACCGCCGTGCAGGTCATCAGGACCACGATCATGGTCCGCAACCAGATGCCGGAGGGCGTGCGGATCGTCGCCAAGTAGATTCCGTGCGCGAAGGCGCGGCACAGCCAGGCCGACAACGGCGCCAGGCCGAAGAGCGACCGCGCCGCCCGGCGCACCGGCCCGGCCGCGGCTTCGCGGTGAACCAGGAACCGCGCGCCGGCGGTGGGAATCACGCTGATCGAGACCAGCAGCGATAACAGCACGGCGGCGGAAATGGCCAGCGCGATATCGTAAAAGAGCTGGCCGCTCTCCTCCCGGATCGTCAGCACGGGGGCGAAGACGGCCACCGTGGTCAAGGTGGAGGATAGGATGGCGCCCCAAACTTCGCGTGCGGCTTGATAGGCGGCCGTCGCGGGACGCTCGCCCATGGCCAGGTGCCGGTCGATGTTTTCCAGCACCACGATGGCGTTATCGACCACCATCCCCACGGCGAAGCTCAAGCCCGCCAGCGAGATCACGTTGATGTTCCGCCCGGTCAAGGCCATCACGACGAACGTCCCGATGACGGAGATGGGGATGGCCAGCACGATGATCGCCGTCGCCCGCGGACTGCGGAGAAACAGCAACAGCACCAGGGCCGCCAAACCGCCGCCGAGCCAGAGATTGCTTTGCACCAAACCCAGCGCGCGAGAGATGTAGTAGGTGTCGTCGAACACCAATCGGATGCGGATGCGGTAGCGATCGTTGTGGAACGCCCGCATCACGCCGCCCGGGCCGTTCAACTCGTCGATCAGGCGGCGGACCTGCTTCATGATTTCGACGACGTTGCTGCCCACCTCTCTTTTGATGAACAAGGACATCGAGGTCTTGCCCTTGCTCTGGTTGAAATAGACCCGCTTCTCCAATTCCAAGCGGACATCCGCCACGTCGGCGACGCGAATCGGCACGCCTTGTTCGTCGTACTTGATGATGGTTTGCGTCAGCGGCTCCAAGGAATCGAACTGCCCGATCACCCGGACGCGGACCTCCTGCCTGCCGGCGGCGATGTCGCCGGCCGATTCGTTGAGGTTGTCGGAGCGTAGGGCCGCCCGAAACTCCTCCACGGTGATACCGCGCTGGGCCAGCGCGTGGGGATCGAAACGCACTTGGACTTGATGGCGTCGTCCGCCGTAGATGGTGACCTCGGCCACGCCCGGAATCCGCTCGATCGCCGGCTTGACGAAGCGGTCGGCGTAGTCGTAGAAGCGGGCCATCTCGAAGGTCGGGTCCTCGGCCTGAATCAGGCAATAGGCGATGGCGTCTTCGCTCGCCGAATCGGCGGCCCGGATTACCGGGCGTTCCACATCCTCCGGATAGGACGGCACTTCGTCGAGCCGCGCGGCCGTCTCTTGCAGCGCGCGGCCCATGTCGAAGCCGACTTGAAACTCCAGCGTGACGAACCCTCGACCCAACTCCGCCGACGAGTACATCTTGTACAGGCCGGGCAGCGTCTTCAGCTTTTCCTCCTGCTCGATGAGGATGGTCTTTTCTATCTCTTCGGGGCTTCGGCCGGGCCAGGCCGTGCTAACCGAGACCACCGGCCGATCGACGTCCGGAACGAGCTGCACCGGCACCGCACGGAGCGCCAGCAGGCCGAAGAGGATGATCAAGATCACCCCCACCGCCACTTTGACCGGATTTTGGATGGAAAATCGAATGAAGTCCAAGTCGCAGCACTCCCTAGCGGGGAGAAACAGCGAGAGATGGACGCTCCCGCATCGGTACAACGTCGGCTGCGCGGTCCGCGCCGTCGCCCGGGGGCTTTTCCGACGGGAGGGAGACGATCCGCACCCGCTGCGATCGGCCCGACAACCGCTCGGCCCCCTCGATCACGACCGCGGCGCCCGCCGTCAGCAAACGCCGGCCGTCTTCCGTCTCCGGCTCCACGGCGAACTCGTCGCGCGTCCGCGCCGTCACGGTGACGGGCACCGGGAAGACGTCGGCCGAATCGTCCTCGCCCTCCGGTACCGCGACCCAAACCAACGATTCGTCGGGGCGGATCAGCACGGCGTCGCGATGAACCACCAGAGCTTCCTGCTGCACGGCGACGGGCACCCAGGCCGTCACGCTCATGCCCACCTTCAGCCGGCCGCCGTGATCGTCCAATCGCACCCGGGCGGGAAACGTCCGCGAGGCCCCCGGGCCGTACGGCGTCAGGGAAACCACCGTGCCCTCGAACTCCTCGTTGAGAGGATCGACTTGAATCCTCAAGGATTGTCCCACGGCGATCAATTCGACGGCGGACTCGGGGATCATGATTCGGGCGTCGATTTCGCCCCGGGATATGATCTCCGCCACGGGCGCGCCGGCCGTAACGTAGCCGCCCAATTCGGCGTGCTTCGCCACCACCACGCCGTCGAACGGCGCGATCAGTTTGGCCCGGGCCAAACGCTCCTCTTGCTCGGCCATGACGGCCTCCGTCTCGGCCAAGCGGGCTTTCAGCTCGTCCAAGGCGGCCTGCACCCGCTCCAATTCGCTTTCCGTGGTCGCGTTGGCGGCGCTGAGGTTCTTGACCCGTTCCCATTCCCGTTCTTGGAATTGCAATTGGGCCTCGATGGACGCCTTCTGCGCGGCGCTCTGCCGCAAGGCGAGGCGGGTCCAGACCTCGTCGATTTCGGCCAGCAGCGTTTCTCCGCCGACGACCTCGGTTCCCTCTTCGATCGGCATGTTGATGATCTTGCCGGTCACCTCAGCGGCCGTCACGACCTTGCGAATCTCCGCCAAGCGCCCCACGATGGCCCGGGTCGGCTGAAGGGATTTCTTTTCCACCAAGCCGACTCGAATCAGAGCAGGCGGCGATTCGCGATCGCCCGCCGTCCCCGCCTCGCCGGAGGCCTCCAACTGCGCAAGCGAGCGACGAAGGAACTCCGCGTCGGCGACTTGACGCTGCCAGAATTGCCAGACCGCGAAGCCGCTCCCGACACTCCCCAGCACCAAGGCCGTCACCACCAGCGATGCCGTGAATACCGTGCGTTTTTCGGCCGACAGGTTCATGGAGCTTACCGAGACGATATGACCGAGGCAGGATAAAATGCGTGGGGAAGCGTCGTCGCGTGCGGTGACCTCCACCCATTGTTATCTCGCGGCAAGGCCGAACGCAATTCTGCCGCGTGCAAAATCTCGAGCCGCCGCCATGCGCGTTCCGGTGACTCGTCGGCACCGGCCGGCGGTGCCGGTCGGCGATGGCTGCGCGACGGGTCTTCGCCCGTGCCGTCCTGCCGCAGGGTTGCCCCAGTCATTAAAATGGGAGACTCGTTGCGGCCGATCGGCGCGGGGCAACGGCATCGCGGAATTCGTCCCGCAGATGACGGCGCTCCGATCAGGCTTCGCGTGGATCCCCGAGGATGCTCCGCGCGGCGGCGTTGCGTGGAACGTCGGGCGGGACCGGGTGGGGGATGTTTCGGCCCCTTGTGGAAGATCAAAGCCGGAGTACTCCATGAGCCAAGAACCGAAAGTCGCGATTTTGATGGGCAGCGACAGCGATTGGTCCAAGATCAAGCCGGCGGCCGAGGCCCTGGCCGAGTTCGGCGTGCCCTACGAAGTCCGCGTGATGAGCGCCCATCGCACGCCGGAGGTCGTCAGCAAGTATGCGGCGGGGGCTTCGGAGCGGGGAATTCGGGTCATCATCGCGGCTGCGGGGGGAGCGGCCCATCTGGCCGGCGTGGTGGCCGCCCATACGGTGCTGCCGGTAATCGGGCTGCCCGTGCCTACCGGATTGGCCGGCGGGTTGGATTCGCTGCTGTCCATGGCCCAAATGCCGGGCGACATCCCGGTTGCCACCGTGGCCGTGGGGATGGGCGGTCCCCGCAATGCCGGTCTGCTGGCCGTACAAATACTCGCCCTTTCCGATCCCGATTTGCAGAGGCGGCTCATGGAATTCCGCCGCAAACTGGGCGAAAAGATCGCCGAAAAGGACGAGGCCCTCCGGCGCGCGATCGCGGCCGAGTTGAATTCGTGAGGCGGTTTCCCTCGAAGCGTGTTCCGGTTACCCCCGGCGCGGCGGGCGGTCCGAGATGTTCCCAGCGGGCGAAAGGATCCGGTTGGTGGCTTCACCGAAAGTGCTATCTCTGGAATGGGTCGGCGGAGAGGACGGCTGGTTGCGCGTCTTGGATCAGACGCTGCTGCCCTGCGAGGTCCGCTACCTGGAATGCCGTGACGCCGCGGTGATCTGGGAGGCGATCCGGCAATTGCGGGTCCGCGGGGCGCCCGCCATCGGCATCGCCGCGGCCTACGGACTGTATTTGGGAGTGCGCGAGTCCGCGGCGGGCGACGATCGGGCCGCCTTATTGCGGGAAGTGGATCGCACGGCCGACTACTTGGCCGGCGCCCGTCCCACCGCCGTCAATCTATTTTGGGCGCTGGACCGGATGCAACGCCGCGCACAGGCCTCGGCCGCGTCGGGGGCATCGCCGCGCGACATCGGCCGCACGCTCTTGGCCGAGGCCCGCGCCATCCACGAGGAGGATCGCCGTTTGTGCCGCGCCATCGGCCGTCACGGGGCTTCCCTCTTGAAGGACGGCGACGGCGTCTTGACGCACTGCAATGCGGGGGGCTTGGCCACGTCCGAGTACGGCACCGCTTTGGCGGCGATCTACGCGGCCGTGGAATCCGGCAAACGCATCCACGTGTACGCCGACGAGACCCGCCCGCTGTTGCAGGGCGCCCGACTGACCGCCTGGGAATTGCAGGCCAACGGCGTTCCGGTAACGCTGCTGTGCGACAACATGGCGGCCCAGGTCCTCCGCGAAGGCCGCGTGCAGGCGGTCATCGTGGGCGCGGACCGCATCGCGGCCAACGGGGACACGGCCAACAAGATCGGCACCTACGGCGTGGCCGTCTTGGCGGCGCACCACGGCGTGCCGTTCTACGTCGCGGCGCCTCGCACGACCTTCGACTTGACGCTTGCCGACGGCAGCGGGATTCCCATCGAACAACGGGACCCCGCCGAGGTGACACACGGTTTCGGCCGGCAAACGGCGCCGGATGGGATCGAGGTCTATAACCCGGCCTTCGACGTGACGCCCGCCGCCCTGATTCGCGGCATCATCTTCGAGGGCGGCATCATCTCGCCGGTGAATAGGGAAACCGTCGGCCGAGCGCTGGGAGGCTAGGCCGGGCACTCGGTCCGCGGCGGCCGAGCCGCACCGCTTCACACCATCACCGCCTCCGCCGACACGCGGCGCAATCGCTCGGCCAAGGCGTCCGTCAGTTGGGCATCGTCGAAACGCCAGCGCCAATTGTTGTGGGGGGTGCCGGGGGTATTCATGCGGGCGTCCGAATCCAGCCCCAATACGTCCTGCAACGGCACCACGGCGATTTCGGAGCGGGACCGGAACGCCAGCTCGATCATGCTCCAGTGGATGGTTTCCGGCGACGGTCGGCAGTAACGCGACAGCCGCTCCACGAGGTCTCGGCGCGGCATGACCTCGCGAAGAAACCAGCCCCGGCTCGTGTCGTTGTCGTGCGTCCCGCTGTACATCACGGTGTCGGGATCGACGCGGTCGGGCAAGAAGGCGTCCACCTGGGAAGTGCCGAAGGCGAATTGCAGGACCGCCATGCCCGGCAATCCGAATTGCTTGCGGAGTGCGATCACCGGCGGCGTGATGTGTCCCAGATCTTCCGCCACGATGGGCAGGCTCTTGCGGCCGTCGGCACGGAGGTTCCACGGACCGCTCCAGGTGTCCAATAACCGCCGGAATAGTTCCTCGCCCGGGCCGGGAACCCATCGTCCGTGCTCGGCCGTCGTATGCCAGGCAGGGACCGACCAAAAGGCTTCCAGGCCGCGGAAGTGATCGATCCGGGCCAGATCGACCAGTTCGAACACCGCCCGCAAGCGGTCGATCCACCATCGGTAGCCGTCTTGCCGCAAGGCGTCCCAGCGGTAGACCGGATTGCCCCACAGTTGGCCGGTGGCGTTGAAATAGTCGGGCGGGACTCCGGCGACCTCCAGCGGCGAGCCTGTTTCATCGAGCAGGAAATACTGGGGATGCGCCCACACGTCGGCGCTGTCGTAGGCCACGTAGATGGGGATGTCACCGAAGATGGAGACGCCTCGGCCGCGCGCATAGCGGTGCAGTTCGTCCCATTGCCGGAAAAAGAGATACTGCCGAAACCCGTGCTTTTCGAATGCCGGGCGAATCTCGGGCGGAAGCCGGCCCAAACAGGCGTCGTACGACACGATTTCGGCGTCTCCCGGCCGCGCGTACTTGCGATCCCAGCGATTCCAAGGCAGGCCCTCGTGCAGCTCGCTCAGGGCGCAATACCAAGCATAGGAGTACAGCCAGCGGGCCTGGGAGCTGCAAAAGGCGACGAACTCCTCACGCAGGCCCGGATCGCGCCGCTGCGTGAAGACCGAGAATGCGCGATCCAAGAGTGCCGTCTTGCGGCGCCGCGCGGCGGGAAAATCGACGGGGCTGCCCGCGGGAAAGTCGGGCGGGCACAGCTCTTCCACGTCGCCCCGCGTCAGCAATCCCCACTCCACCAAAAGGTCGGGCGAAATCAGCAACTCGTTCCCCGCGAACGCCGAGGCCGATTTGTACGGCGAGCCGTTCTCGTCGACCGGTCCCAACGGCAGGATTTGCCAGTACTCTTGCCCGGCCTCGACCAGCCAATCCACGAACCGATAGGCGGATCGGCCCAGGTCGCCGATCCCGTACGGGGACGGCAGCGATGTGGGATGCAACAGCACGCCGCAACTTCGCATAACGCAAACGACCTTCTAACGAAACGTTGAGACGCCTGGGAGCCGTCGCGGCGCAGCACACCACGCCGGCGGATTCGATCGCGAAGCCGCACCCCCGCAGAATGCTATATTCTAAGCCGATCGAGGGAACGGTGCAGGGGTGGTTGACCGCTGGGAGTGCTTGCACCGCAGGCTTGCTCCGGCGGCTCGGCCGCGCGCTCAAAAAAGGCGGCAGCACGAGCAGGTCTTCGGCGCGAGCTGCCGACGTGCGCCAAGGCCGGCCCGAGCTTCCCACGTCCGCCGGAGAGGGATGGCCCCCGGGTGGATGCACGGCCGACCAATCTCACGGCGGGAGGTCACTGCGAGCGGGTGCTTTCCAAGGCGGCGCGGTGGCGCTCCTGGGCGTACCACCGCTTCCACACCTCCGGCTCGTAGCCGAAGTTCTGCCCACTCAATTCCGCCAAGGCCTCCAAGACGTCGCGATTGGGAATTTGTCGCCGAATGACGCGGGGTTGGTTGCCCCCGGAGGACAAGCCCGTTGCGGATCGGCCGTCCGAACTGCGGCTGAACGAGGCCCCGATGGAACCGCTTTGAGCGGGAGGCAGCACGATGCGATGCGTCGTGACCAAGGCGTCGATGAGGGCCGGGATGGCGGTCTTGTCGCCCATCGCCTTGAGTGCCGCCGCCGCCCGATTCACGATCACGTTGTTGTTATCCCGCAAGCGACCGATGAAGTACGGCACGCTTTCGGAGAATTTCGAATCGGCCAAAGACTTGAGGCAGGCGAGACGGATTTCCTCCACCGGGTCCTCGACGGCCAACACCGCCAACGCCCGCTTCGCTTCGGGGCTGTCAATGCGGGTAAGGATTTGCACCAAGAGTAGGCGGACGGGATCGCGCCGCTCTTCACTGAGCACCTTGAGCAGCGGTTTGACGGCCGCCGGTTCGCGGATGTTTTGCAGTTGCTCGGCCGCCCCGGGTTCCACGTCCAGCCGCGTTACCAGCCGGCGAATCCGCTGGATCCAATCCCGCTCGGAGGCCTGTCGCTGCTCCTTCTCCTCCAAGATTTGCACTTCTTGCGGCAGCATCCAACGGCCTTTATACAGCACGTAGCCCTGCTCCCGCATTACCTCGTCTCGCGTCTTCCACTCGCCGTTGACCTTGGTGTAACCCAAGATCGCGCGGACCCGAACGTTGTCGGGATCCAACTCCAGGAGGCGGCGGAGATGCGTTTCCCGCTGCTGGGGCAGGTTGTGCTCCCGGCACCACTCCGCCAGCTCCCATTGGCCCTCCACGGTGTCGGGATATTGGGTACGAATCTTGTCGTACTCCAACTCGGCGGGCTTTTGCCGGATGTGTTCCTCGATCTCGGACCGAGGTACGGCCACGATCACGCCGGGGAGAGTCTTGAGGGTAACCGTGTCGGGCCCGGCCTGAGGATCGGCCACCGGTTCGCCGACGATGCGGCCGCCGCTCTTCAGCACGACGATATCGCCCCATGCCATCCCACCCGCGACGGCGGCAAAAGCCGACGCAAGGACTAGCAGTGTCAACGTGAGACAGCGCACGGGCAATACTCCTGACTGCCGCGCCCCGAGGCGTTGCGGACTTTCGCGGGCACGTTCGCTCGCCGGTCATTCCCTAATGTTAGTATATCCCCAAGACTGGGAAAAAAACAAAATCATGCACCTCGAGCCGAGGACCGAGGCATGCTACGCCGATGGCAAACACGCATGCAAACGTTCATCGACGCACGCACCCGAGCAACCGGATTCGGCCGCGCACCGCCGAGCCGCCGGTGTGAACCGCGCATCGCCGAGCCGCCGGTGTGAACCGCGCACGTCGGAGCCGCCGCCGTAAGTCATCCCAACCGAGCCACCGGCGTGAGCCACCTCAACCGAGCCACCGGCGTGAGCCGGTGGTGAAGGATGGAGTGCCGGCCGGGGATTCCGGGTATGATTGCCGTATGAACTATTTCGCCCACGCTTACCAGTACTTGCACGACCCGTATTTCACCGCAGGGACCGCCGTGCCGGACTGGTTGTCGGTGGTCAACCGCCGCGCGCGGATGCGGCCGCGGATCGTAGCTCCCCACATGGAGCACGGCGACGGCGTCGCCCGCCGCGTGGCCGCCGGCATCCTTCAGCACTTGACGGACGACCGGCTATTCCACGGCACGCCGGCCTTTTCGGAAGCCCTAACGCAGGTGCTGGGAGTGATTCGGCCGACCATGATCGACGGCCGCATCCCGCCCGTCTTCCTCTCGCATCTCTTGGTCGAGGTCTTGCTGGATGCCGCTTTGGCGGCCCGCTTTCCCGCGGAAATGGATGCCTATTACCGGGCCTTGGAGGGTGTTTCCGCGGAGACGATCGCGTCGATCGTGTCGCGGATGACCGAGCAGCCGATCCTCGGCTTCGCCCCCTTCGTTCGCCTGTTTTGCCGGGAGCGCATCTTGTTCGACTACCTGGAAGATGACAAACTATGGGTGCGATTGGGTCAGGTGATGCGGCGACTGCACTTGCCGCCCTTACCCGGAGAATTGTGCGACCGTTTGCCGCAGTTGCGGGCCTTGATAGCCGGGCGGCAAGAGGAGCTGTTGGCGCCTTGCCTGCGTGAAGCCGCGACTGCGGCGGAATCGAGCGGCGACCGGGCCGACCGCGATTCCCCGACCGAGCCGGGATTTGCCGGTTGATCGGCCCGTCCGACGGGTTTGCCGGGAGGAAAGAGTCGGGGTTCCATTTCCGACACGCGATGAGAGGAGCACGATCATGCGATTTGGAATGAACTTGCTGATGTGGACCGATACCCTCAACGACGCTTGTCTCCCCTTGTTGGATGAAGTGAAGGAGATCGGCTTCGATATCGTGGAGCTGCCCGTCTTCGATTTGGACAACGACGCCAACTATCGGAAATGGGCGAAGAGGATGGATGAGTTGGGGCTGGGCCGAACCGCCACCGCCATCCGCGGACCGGAGGAAAACCCCATCAGCGCCGATCCGACCGTTCGCCGCAAAGGAATCGAGGCCAACAAGCGAAACCTGGATTGCTGCGCCCTGCTGGGAGCCGAAATCATGGCCGGACCGTTCCATTCCGCGTTGGGCCTCTTCTCGGGCCGCGGGCCCACGAACGACGAATGGAAGTGGGGCGTGGACGCCATGCGCGAGGTGGCCGAGCACGCCGAAAAGGTCGGCGTCACGTTGGGTATCGAGTACCTCAATCGCTTCGAGTGCTACTTCCTCAACACGGCGGCGGACGGCGCCCGCTTTTGTCGCGATGTGAATCACCCCCGCTGCAAGATGATGTTCGACACCTTCCATTCGCACATTGAGGAGAAGAGCATCCCGGAAGCGATCCGCGCCCTCAAGGATCATTTGGTCCACGTACACATCTCCGAGAACGATCGCAGCACGCCGGGGAGCGGCAACGTCCGCTGGGACGCCGTCTTCGACACCCTGCACGAGATCGGTTACGACCATACGATGGTCATCGAGGCCTTCGGATTAGCGCTCGACAAGCTGATCCCCGCCACGAAGATTTGGCGACGCATGTACCGGAGCGAACGGCAACTGGCCAGCGACGGGCTGCGTTTCATGAAGGAGAACGTCGCCCGGCGCTGGGGCAAATGAATCACACGCCGTGACCGCGGGACGCGGCCGAGCGCGAGAGCCGACCACCTCGCGGGGGAGGGCTACCGATGTGCGGCGAATCATGGCGGCGCCTTCCGGCGTGGGTCGTTCTGTTGTGGGGAGGCTGGATGATGGCAAGCGGCCGCGGCAACGCATCGGTGGGAGCGGAAGCGGCATTCCCGCCTCAGGATCCCGCGGGTCCCCCATGGTCGTGGAATCAGCCCATCTACGAAGTCTCGCTGGAAAAGCAGACCGAAGAGGGCACGTTCCGCGCTTTCCAGTCGCGACTGCCGGAGCTACGGCGGTTGGGGGTGGGCATCATTTGGCTGATGCCCATCCATCCCCGCAGCGGCAATCCCCCCGACAAACCCCGCTCCGATAGCCCGTACTGCGTCCGCGACTATTATGACGTGGACCCTCGTTACGGCTCGAAGGAAGATTTTCGGGCATTGGTGCGCGCGGTCCACGAGGCGGGCATGTACCTGATCATGGATTGGGTGCCGAACCACACGGCCTGGGGCAATCCGCTCCTCCAATCGCATCCCGACTTCTACGCCAAGGACTCGCAGGGCCGCATTCGCCAAGCCGGCCCGTGGGCGGACGTCGCTCAGCTCGATCATTCCAACCGCGAGGTCTGGAACTACATGCGCGACGCCCGACTGTTCTGGATCCGCGAGTTCGACGTGGACGGCTTTCGCGAAGACGTAGCCGGGGCGCTCCCCATGGAGTATTGGGAGTGGTTGGCGCCGCAACTTCAGGCGGTCAAGCCGATCTTTTGGCTGGCCGAGTCCGATGAACCGAAGCTGCATCCCGTCTTTCACATGAGCTACGATTGGACCTTCCAAACGGTGGTTTGGAAGATCGTGCATTTCGGCGGGAAGGCGGACCTGTTCGACGACTTCCTGATCAGCGAGCGGCGGCGCTACCCCCCGCCCGCCCTCCGCATGAGGCACTTGACAAACCACGACATGGACGGGTCGGGCTATGCCTGGGGCAATCGGCCGTTCATCGACATCCCGTTCTTGGAAAGCACGTCGTTGACGGAGAAATACGGGCCGGCGCACCACGCCGCGGCCGTGCTGATGACGACGTTGCCTTTCGGTCGCCCCATGATTTGGAACGGGCAGGAATTGGGCCTTTTGGAACGCACTCCGCGGAAATTGGACTGGAGAGAAACACCCTTTTTCGACTTCTACCGCCGGCTGTTTTCTTTGTACCGGGAGCACCCGGCCTTGTATCGGGGTGATTTTCGCCGAATCGCCGTCGATCCCCCCGGCTTGTACGCCTTCGTGCGACGCAGCGAAGGCGATTGCGTCGTGACGGCGGTCAATCTCAGCGGAGAGACCGCCCGATGCGTCCTGGGCGGCTTGCCGCACGATTTGCCCGACGATCGCCGAGCGTTCCGCGAGATTTTTACCGAAGAGGAAGGTCCCGCCGCGGACTTGGCCTCGCAACCGCTGGAACTTTCCCCCTGGAGCTACTGCGTGTGGGCGAATTGACGGCGGGGCGATGTTCGGACGCGGCGGCAAGAAGAGTTCCAACCGCGATGAACCCTTTCCCCGAAGTGCCCTCATGAGGAATCCCACCATGCGATCTTCCCTCTCGCTGATTGCCCTGTGCGTTCCGCTGACGATCGGCTTGCGAGCCGACGCCGACGAGCTTCCCCGTGTGTTGATCGACCCCGTTGCGGTGAAAACGTCGGCGACCGGCCGGCCGACGACGGACAACGCGACGCTGGACCCCGTCGATACTCCCGCCGGCAAAAGGCTGCGGCTCACGGTGTCGGCCGACGGTGCGCAGGCCCGACTCCGCCTCATGCTGCAAGAACCGTACTTGGATCTGTTCGCTTACCGCTTCGTGGAGGCGGAGTTGCGGAATCCCGGCGAGGGACGCGTACGGGTCCAACTGGGCGCGCGCTCGCCGGCCAATAACAACCGAGCCGTCACGCGCGACTTCGAGCTGGAACCGGGAGAATCCGTGTCGCTGCGAGTCACGCTCCGCCGCATCGTGCCCGAGGCCTTGAAGGATGTATTCTTCGGTATGCGCGGCTTTCCCGAGTTGCTCGATCCGGAACGCGGCATCGACGCATCGCGGGTCAAAGAGGTTTTTCTCAGCATCCGCAATCCCAAGGCGGGTCAAACCCTGGAAATCGGTCGCGTGGCGGCGGTGGGAGACTTCTCGCGACCGGCCTGGTGGGAGGGTGATACGTCGCGGCTCTTCCCCCTGATCGACGCCTTCGGCCAATACGTCCACGGCGATTGGCCGGGCAAGGTGCACGACGAAGCGGAATTGCGCCGGCGGATCGAGGAGGAGGCGGCCGACCTGGCGGCCCATCCCGGCCCCCAGGCTTGGACTCCGTTCGGCGGCTGGGAAGCCGGGCCCCGATTGGAGTCCACCGGCCATTTTTACCCCAAGAAGCACGAAGGGCGCTGGTGGCTGGTGGATCCGTCGGGCCGGTTGTTCTGGTCGCACGGAGTGGACTGCGTCCGAGCGACGACCGCCGCCACGCCGATTACCGATCGCGAACATTATTTCGCAGACCTGCCGCCGCGGGACACGCCGCTGGGGGCGTTCTACGGCCGCGGGAATTGGGCGCCGCACGGCTATTATCAGGGTAAAGGCGCCTACACCACCTATTGCTTTTCGGCCGCCAACCTCCTTCGCAAGTACGGCCCCGATTGGGAGCCTCGGTTCAACGAGTCGGCCCACGCCCGGTTGCGAAGCTGGGGGCTGAATACCATCGGCAATTGGTCGGACCCGGCCGTGTACCGCTTGGGCAAAACGCCCTACGTGGTCACCCTGGGAGCGGGGGCAAGGAAAATCGAAGGCTCGACCGGCTACTGGGGTAAATTCGCCGATCCCTTCGACCCCGATTTCGACCGTGCTCTGCAAGCCGCCGTGGCACGCGAAGCCGAAACCTCGGCCCAAGACCCCTGGTGCATCGGTTACTTTGTGGATAACGAACTGGCCTGGGGCGACGAACTGTCGCTAGCCGTTTCCGCCTTGCAGTCGCCTGCGGACCAGCCCGCCAAGATCGCCTTCCTCGCCGATCTCAAGGCGAAGTACGAAACGATCGAGGCCTTGAACGCGGTTTGGGGTACCGATCACGCCTCGTGGCAAGCGCTGGCGACCTCCTCCGATCCGCCGGACAAGGAGAAGGCACGGGACGACCTGGCCGCCTTCTACACCCGCATCGCCGAGGAGTATTTCCGCCGTTGCCGCGAGGCGGTCAAGGCCGGCGCCCCGAACAAGCTCTACCTCGGCTGCCGCTTCGCCTGGGTCAACGATCGCGCGATTCGCGCCGCGGCCAAGTTCTGCGACGTGCTCAGCTTCAACCGCTACGAAATCGGCGTCCGCGATTTTCGCTTGCCCGAGGGATTGGACCTGCCGGTCGTGATCGGCGAATTCCACTTCGGGGCCTTGGATCGGGGAATGTTCCACACCGGGCTGCGGGAAACGGCCGATCAGGGGGACCGCGCCGACGCCTATCGCCGCTACGTCCGCGGCGCTTTGGAGAATCCGCTAATCGTCGGAACGCACTGGTTCCAGTTCGTCGATCAGGCGACGACGGGCCGAGGGGACGGCGAAAATTATCAAATCGGCTTTTTGGACGTTTGCGACACGCCCTATCCGGAGTTGCGCGCCGCCGCCCGCGAGGTCGGGGAACACATGTATGCGTATCGTGCGGGGGAGAAACCGCGGCCGTGATCGCGGACCGCAGCCGTACAATGCATTCGTGAGGATGGAACGATGAATCGAAACTTGCTGCAAGCCGTCGCGTTGGGGATCGTCGTCCTGGTGCCGACGTGGGCGATCTCGGTCGTCGGGGTCGTTGCCGCGGCGAGCGAAGCTCAAGCCGACGGCCGCCCGAACATCATCTTCGCGATTGCGGATGATTGGGCTTGGCCGCACGCCGGAGCCTACGGCGATCCCGTCGTGCAGACACCCACCTTCGACCGAATAGCCCGAGACGGTGTCTTGTTCACGCGGGCGCACGTCATCGCGCCGACGTGCACGGCCTCGCGAGGCGGCATTTTGACGGGGCAAGCGGCCCATCGCCTGGAGTTCGGGGCGAACCTCTGGAGCCTCTTGCCCGCCAAGTTCCGTTGCTATCCCGACATCTTGGAAAGCTCCGGCTACACGGTGGGACGGATGCGAAAAGGCTGGGGACCGGGGAGCTTGGAAAACACCGGCAGGAGCCGCGACCCCGCCGGCCCCAATTTCCGCAACTTCGCCGAGTTCCTCAAGACCGTCCCTCCCGACCGGCCGTTCTGCTTCTGGTTCGGCACGTCCGATCCGCACCGTCCGTACGAGCCGGGCAGCGGCGAGCGGGCGGGGATCGATCCCGCCAAGATCGCGGTCCCGCCCTACCTGCCGGATACGCCCACCGTCCGTTCCGACATCGCCGACTACTATTTCGAGGTTCAGCGGTTCGATCGCGAGCTGGGCGAGGCCCTGCAACTGCTGGAAGAGACGGGACGGTTGGACAACACCCTGATCGTCGTCACCGGCGACAACGGCATGCCCTTTCCCAAGGCCAAGGCCGCCTGTTACGACGCCGGGACGCATGTACCGCTGGCCGTCTGTTGGAAAGCCAAGGTCCCCGGCGGCCGGGTCGTCGATGACTTCGTCAGCTTGACGGATGCGGCGCCGACCTTATTGGAAGCGGCGGGGTCGGCTCCCCTGCCCGAGATGACCGGCCGGAGCCTGCTGCCGATCCTGCTCTCCGATCGTTCGGGACGCGTGGATCCCGCCCGGGATCACGTCTTCACCGAACGAGAACGCCATACCGTCACGCGGCCGAACGACGCCTCCTATCCCGTGCGAAGCATTCTCACCGAGCGCTGGCACCTGATTTGGAACCTCCGGCCGGATCTCTGGCCCGCCGGCAATCCTCCTCAAGAATCCGTGGGCCGCGACTACGGCGACATCGACGGTTCGCCCACCTGGTCGGAGATATTGGAAAAGGCCGACGATCCCGCCGTGCGGCCCTTCTTTTTGGCGGCGGCGGGAAACAAGCGACCGGAGTTCGAGCTGTACGACCTGCAAAACGATCCGGGCGAGATGGTCAATTTGGCCGGCCGTCCCGAGACCGAACCGATCCGCCGCGAACTGTTCGAACGGTTGCGGAAGTGGATGCAAGAGACGGGCGATCCGCGGTTCCTGGGCGAGACCGACTTTTGGGATGTCTGCCCGTACTACGGTCAGCGCCCGAACCGGCCGGCCGCGCGACCTTAAGCCTCGACGTGATCGCCAACCCTCGACGCGACCGCCCCCCTGCGCGAGGTCGGCTTTGCCATCATCGGCGAGGCTTGCAAAAAGTTTTTCGCTGAAATAGAAAGCCTGGGGAGCGGGGAAGGCGGCCGACGTCGCTTGGCGAAGCCCCCGGGCGTCCCGCTGGGAGGTTTACCGCTTGAAATGCCGCCTCCCCGGGGATGAATAGCGGTCCGTGGACGAAAGGGATCCCATGCCCTTGAGCAACAGCGAGCTCGAGACGATCTTGAACGACGCATCGAAGCGGATCGAAGGTGACCTCGTCTGGCAGGAGGATGAGGACCACTCGCCCTGGGTTGAGTTTCGCGCGGACGTGCGATCGGAAGCGGGTTGGCCCCTCTTGGTCAGGGGCAGTTATTATCCCTATATTCCGGCTTTGTCCTTTGTGTTAATTCTGAAGACGGTGGGGCGGGTATACGGGCTCGACCTTGGGAAAGACCACCACAATCCGCAGTGCAACCAGGTCGGAGAGAAGCATAAGCACCAATGGACGGAACACCTGCGTGACAAGGAGGCGTATGTGCCCCATGACATCACGGCACCGCCGACGGACCCCGTAGCGGTTTGGCGGCAGTTCTGCTGCGAGGCCAAACTGACCCATGAGGGAGCGCTGCACGCACCGCCTCCTGCACGGAAGGAGCTGTTCTGATGAGCGGGATCGGCCTTTGTCGTGAGTTCAGCGATGGACTGGCGGCTCTGTTCGATTGCCGGCCGCACGGCGACGGCGAATATCAACGCATTCGCACACCGTACTTGTACCCGGACGGCGACAATATCGATGTGTTCTGTAAAGCGGAGGGAGATCTTACGCTCGTAACCGACCTAGGCGAGACGTCCCGGTGGCTGCGGATGCAGACCGCCGCCCTCCGCCGGTCCCCCAAGCAGACGGCTCTCATCCAGGATGCCTGTCTCACGCACGGGGTGGAGTTCTACAAGGGGATGTTGCAGGCGAGGTGCCGCCAAGGCGATAACCTGGCCGCCGTCGTGTGCCGTGTGGCGCAAGCGGCCTTGCGGGTTGCCGATCTGTGGTTCACGTTCCGAACGCGTTCGCTCGAGTCCGTCGCGGACGAAGTGGCGGAGTTTCTGACCGAGCGCGAGCTCTCCTTCGTCCGCGGCGAAAAGCTTGCCGGGCGGTCAGGGCGTGTGTGGACGCCGGACTTCCACGTGCGAGCAAAGCTGCGGAGTTCACTCGTTTATGTTTTGAGCACGGGTAGCCGGTCCGCGGCGCGAAGCGTCGTCAATCATGTGCACACCGCGTTCTTCGACCTCAACTACCTGGTTGTCGGCCCCGAAGCCCTTCGATTCATATCCTTGTTCGACGACACGGTTGATGTCTGGAGCGACGAGGACTACCGGCTTGCCGAGCAGTTGTCCACGGTGGCACGTTGGTCCCGACCGGACGAGTTCGCGGACCTGCTTCAAGCCGCATAAATTGGTCGCCGGGATTGTGGCGGAGAGGTTCGGCCCCTGCATAAAATGGCCGGGTGAAGGGAATCGTCGGGAGCCCCTCCGGACGTCCCGTCGAATGGGCCGCCCTCCCCGCGATGCAACCCTCCCAGTTCCGGGGTAAATGACAATCGTAGAAGGAGACCGCAACATGAGATGTCGATGGTTTACCCAACGGCTCCGCGTGCCGTCCTGTGTCGTCACGGGGTTGGTCGCGTTAGCACTCGCCTGGGCGGTGTCGGCGAAGCCCGCCGAGGCCGCAGACAACACTCCGCCCGAGGGTTTCACCGCCCTGTTCAACGGCAAGGACCTGACCGGCTGGAAAGGCCTGGTGGGCAATCCCGTCACTCGGGCCAAGATGACCGCGGAAGAACTCGCGAAGGCCCAGGAGGAAGCCGATCGCCGCATGCGCGAACACTGGCGCGTGGAAGACGGAGTCCTGATCTTCGACGGCAAAGGCGACAACCTTTGCACGCAAAAGGACTACGGCGATTTCGAACTTTGGGTGGACTGGAAGATTCAGCCCGCCGGCGACAGCGGCATCTATCTCCGCGGTTCTCCGCAAGTGCAGATTTGGGACGCCTCCGCGCATCCGGAGGGTTCGGGAGGCCTCTACAATAACCAGAAGAATCCCAGCAAACCGATCCGCTGCGCGGATCGACCGGTCGGAGAGTGGAACACCTTTCGCATCCGCATGGTCGGTGAACGGGTTAGTGTCTGGCTCAACGGCGAGTTGGTCGTGGACAACGTGGTAATGGAGAACTACTGGGAACGCGACAAGCCGATCTATCCCACCGGGGCCATCGAGTTGCAGAACCACGGCAATACGCTGTACTTCAAGAATATCTACGTCAAAGAGCTGTCGCCCCACGACAAGCCCACACCGTAGCGCGACGGCACGGGGCATGTCGCATTTGCCGGTTTTGAATAACCGCTAATTGCGGAAAGAAAACGAAACGGCGGCAACCTCACGATTGCCGCCGTTCTCATTTCTTGTCGGCGCGGAAGGCAATCGCCCTCCGCTTGCTCACGACACCGTGATCGACTGCGTCGGGCAGACTTCCACGCAAGCGCCGCAATCACCGCACACGTCGGCATCGACTACGGCTTTCTCGTTCTGGATGGAGATGGCGTCCAAGGGGCAGGCTTGGGCGCATTCCGCACAACCGTTGCAGGTTTCCGCGTTGACAATCGCCGTCATGAGTCCCTCTCCTGTGTGTAAAATCCAATCGGCGCCATCACCGATCCGCGATGGAAGCCGATGTACTCTCGCTTAGCCCCGGATGAGCGATCGCGAGCAGGCACCTTCAACCCAGCCTCGGCGGCGCCGCATGGGCCGGGCTTGAGGACATTTCCTCACCTATACCATACGCGTCGCGGTGCCGAATGGTTTAACCGCCTGTTCGGCCTAACAAGCCCTCGGGGCTACGCCGCTGGGCCGAACGGGGGGGACCACCGAACCGCGAAGCAAGCAAATTATTATACGAACCCTTCCCAGGCAACGTAAGAACGGGGAAGGGGCTTCCACCGCTCCCGCCGTCGGATCGCAAGGCGCTGCGCGCCAGACGCAATCGCAAGCCGCCGACGGGAAACGTAAGCCTGGGAACGCTCGGCCGATCAGACCTCCTTGGACTCGATCCAACTCATCATCTTGCGGAGGGCCTTGCCGACCTGCTCGACTTGGTGCTCCCGTGCTCGGCGGCGAAGGGCCTTGAACTGCGGCGCATTCGCCTTGTTCTCCAGAATCCATTCCTTGGCGAACGCGCCGGTCTGGATCTCCTTTAGAATCTTCTTCATCTCGGCGCGGGTCTGTTCGGTGATGATCCGCGGCCCGCGGGTGTAGTCGCCGTACTCGGCCGTGTTGGAAATGCTGTACCGCATGTAGCTGAGACCGCCTTGGTACATGAGGTCCACGATCAGTTTCAGCTCGTGCATGCATTCGAAATAGGCCAGCTCGGGTTGATAGCCGGCTTCGACGAGCGTCTCGAAGGCCGCGCAGATCAGCTCGCTGACGCCGCCGCAAAGGACGACCTGTTCGCCGAAGAGATCGGTCTCGGTCTCCTCGGCGAAGGTGGTTTGGATCACGCCCGCCCGGGTGCCGCCGATTCCCTTGGCATAGGCCAGGGCGATCTTGAGCGTCTTGTCATCGCCGCCGGGGCCGACGCCTACCAGGCAGGGGACGCCGCCGCCTTTGACGAACTCGGAGCGGACCAGGTGGCCGGGACCCTTGGGCGCCACCAAAATCGCCGCCACGCCCTCGGGCATGTCGAACTGGCCGTAATGAACGTTGAAGCCGTGCGCGCAGACCAGAATGTTGCCGGGCTTGAGGTGCGGCCGAATCTGCGTGCGGAAGATGTCGGCCTGGAGTTCATCCGGGGCGAGGAGCGTAAGCAAGTCGGCCTTCTTGGCCGCCTCTTCCGTGGAGACCGGTTGAAAACCGTGTTCGACGGCCAGTTGGTAGTTGGCACTGCCGGGGAGTTCGGCCACGATCACGTTTACGCCGCTATCGCGCAGGTTTTGGGCGTGGGCATGACCCTGCGATCCGTAGCCCACGATGGCGACCGTCTTGCCTTTCAACAGGGACAAATCGGCATCCTGATCGTAATAGACCTTGGCCGGCATGGAAATCTTCCTTTCTGACGGAGGGAACGACTGTCGAACTTCAATCTGTTTCCGAACCTTGCCGCCGATCGCGCCGGGTGCGCCGACGTTCCAGGCCGCTAGGGGGCGGCGACGGGGGCGGCGGCCTGCGCAGCATCTTCTTCCGGTTGCGGCTTGAGCGCCTCGGAGCCGCGGACCATGGCAATGCGGCCGGTGCGACACAGCTCCAGGATCCCGTAAGGCCGCATCAGCTCGATGAACGATTCGACCTTCTTTTCCTGTCCCGCGATTTCGATGATCATACTGTCGTGGGAGATATCGACGATGCGTCCGCGGAAGACTTCGACCAGTTCGCGGATTTCGCTCCGCCGCCCGGACGGTGCCGCCACCTTGATCAGCATCAAATCCCGCTCCACGTAATCGCGGGAACTGATGTCGTCCACCCGGACCACCGTGACGATTTTTTCCAGTTGCTTGCGGACCTGCTCCAGGACCTTGCCGTCGCCCACCACGACGAAGGTCATACGGGACAGGCGCGGATCCTCGGTTTCTCCCACGGCCAGGCTGTCGATGTTGTAACCCCGTGAGGCCAACATGCCCGAGATGTGGGAAAGAACGCCCGGCACGTTCTGCACGAGAGCCGACAAAATATGGCGCATGATGCACTCCTGACGGTCTGAAACCGTTATGTTACCCCTCGATTTCCCTGGGGACAAGCGCCCGCCGGACGGGGTTCGCGTTCCTAGGCGGGTTCGAAGCAGGGCGGTTCCCGAAAAAACGACCTCGCGCGGTGGGCAAAATCCGTTCGTTCGGAGGGCGTGCCCTGCGCAAAAAATTCTCGCCCCGGCCCCCCGGTTTACGCCCGAGGCTCCGGATTACGTCAACACAAAAAATCGGAAGAACACAATGGGAGCCGCCGTTATCGGCCGGACGTGAAACAACCTCAATGCGCCGGCGTCATCCGCGGGGGAAACAAACGCGAGGCATCCGCCGGCACGGCACGCCGTTTGCAAATGATCCAGAGTTCGAGGATAGTTGTCGTGTCGGGCGACGGCGGGCAGCATCGTTCGCCCGGCCCACGCGATGGAGACGCCCCTGTTCCTTGCAAACCGGAAAAGTTCCAGCCATGAACGCAAACGCCGATCCAACACTGAACGCTCCCACATCCCAAGCCGCGGCCGCATCGCCGACGCCCGCCCGTTCCTTCCGCTTCCACTGGCAGGGCTTTGCGTCGCTTGTGCTGTTCGGACTCTTCGCCGCGATGGCGGTCTCCGGGGCGGTGCTCTACCTTTCGCCGCGAGGAAGAACGGCCAACTGGACGAATTGGCGTATCTGGGGCCTCGGCAAAGAGGAGTGGGCCACCTTGCACATCTGCGTGACGACGGTCTTTCTGATCTTCGGAGCGTGGCACCTCTTTCTAAATTGGCGGATGTTCTGGGGATATATCAAACGCGGCATCTTGGGTCTGCCGCAATTGCGATTGGAATTGCTTGCGGCCGGGCTGGTCACGGCGATCGTGGTGTACGGGGGGGTGCGTTTGCCGCAGCCTTTCGCTCTCTTGGCCGCCGGTCGAGACTACTTCCGCGACTCTTGGGAGCGGCAAGACGCCGCACCCGTCCCCCATGCCGAAGAATTGCCGTTGGGGCAGCTCGGCCGTTGGGTCGGTATGACCGGTCAGGAAATCGCTCAGATCGTCGCCGCGGCGGGCGTTGCGGACGCCTCTCCGCGGATGACCCTCGGGCAGTTGGCCGACCGCTTGGGGGTCGCGCCCAAGGATGCCTTCGCCTGGTTGCAAGAACGCGCTCCGGAACTGAAAGACCTGTCATGGGATCGGGTTCCGACGATCGGTCCGGCCGACGGCGACCGAGGATCGGTCGGCGAGCAACACGGCGGACGCGGTATGGGCGGAGGTCCGGGACCGGGTATGGGCGGCGCGGGCCGGGGCATGGGAGGCGGTGCAGGCCGCGGCATGGGGGGCGGGATGGGTTACGGCCGAGGTCGCGGACCGATCGACGACGGCAACCCTCGGCACGGCGAAACCGACAACCCTTAGCCGTTTCGGCGGGTGCCCACCGGTGCCTCGCTCTAACGCGACGGGGATCCGATTTTCCCCCCGTCGCCTGCCTTCAACGGGATTCCAGACGCATCGGCGGCAGGGGCGGCATGGCCTTGAGGTACTGGAGGTACTCCTCGTCCAGCCCCGCGAGGCTGCGGCCGGTGAACCGCGCCAAAGCGTCGGGCGTATCCGTGCCGCGATAGACGGCCAGCAGGCATTGCACCAAGGCCTCGCGGTATTTGCCGCCGTCGTGGTGAATCAAAAAGTTCGTGATGCCGGCCGCCTGGCTATAAATCGCGCCGATCCGCGAATCGCTCTGCCAGTCGTTCATCGTCATGGCGGTGAATTCGCGCAAGGGGATGTAGAAGTTGTCCTGCAATCGGCGGAAACGGGCGGCGATCATGCGGGGCGTGTCGATGCCGCCCAACACGAGGAAATCGCCTTCGCGGCGGAGGGTCTCCATGTACATGGCGGCCCCTTCGATGACCCAAAAATTGCTGCGTTGCCCGGCCGAAGGCGATACTCGCCCCAATTCGTAAAACAACTGGTGCGTCGCCTCGTGGTAAACGGTGGTCACGTCCAGGGCCTTTTCCAAGTCGGTCCCCTCGGACGCATCGTGGAAGAAAAAGTAGGCCGTGCGTCGGTCGCCGACGTACATCCCGCCGGTGATCTCGATTTGCGGCGCGCGGTTGCGAAGGGCCTCGTTGTATTCGGCTCGCGTGCGAAAGACCACCACTTTGTGTTGCATGGGCTGGGGGGCGAATGCCCGAGACCGTGCGTCGAATAAAGCCAAGACTTGGGCTTCCGTGAGGTAATAGCGTACGAAAAGGCGGCTCCAAAGCTCGTGCAAGGTTTCGAGCTTCTTGCCGACGAACGCGGCGCCTTCGAGGCTGTGGTCGGTCCAGACCTGGAAGTGCTCCGTGTCCACCGTCCATCCGGTGTTCGTCTCCCGCCGGCGCCGGGCGTCCTCCTCGGCCGAAATCCAGCGCGGGTCGGCGGGGCGCTCGCCGCGCTCGAACCGGGCAAGCTGGGACTTGGGAATCCAACCGAAGCGATCATCCCAAATCTGCCCGGCGCGAAGTCGGCCGACTTCGTATCGCGTTCGCCATTCTCCGGCGTAGGGCTGAAAACCGAAAAGGCGGCGCAGCGCCTCGTGATCGGGGTTTTCGTGCAGGGCGCGGAGGGCCAGGTCCAAAGCCAAGCCCGCCCTACCCTGGCGGACGGCTCCCCGAGCCAGGGCGAATAAATCCTCCGCCTGTTGTCGCCGCAAGGTCATCCATGCTTGATACCATTCCTTTACGCCGGCCGGTGTATCATCGGGCGGAGTGTCTCCCCCGATCTTGGTGGGGAGAATCGGGACGAGCAGCCGATCCTCGGCCACCGGCTGGAGCCATGCCCGGGTGCGCCGGGCCGCCTCGCTCAGTCCGTCCGCCTCGCACTGATCGGCCAATTGCCTCAGCTTCTCACGGTAGGCATCGAACTTTCGCTGGACGGCGGCGGCCAGCTCATCCCCAGCCACCGTAGGGGGATTGGTTCCCGCCGCAAGTAGTAAGACTGCGGCCAAGACCAGTCGCCATAAACGCATCCGCGGTGTTTTCAGGGCTTGATCTCCCGGCAAGTCGATCGGCGCACCGAACTGCGGCAGAACGCGGTCGGCGCGGTGCAGCGTTTTCGTTCCCTTTTCTTATAGTGTAGTTTTCGAACCGGGCGGTTCCGAATCGGTCGGAGAATCCGCGAACCGCGGCGAAGGGGGCGGCGTCCTTTGAGAATGCTCAAGCGGATGCCCGCCGCGGACGGTGTGTCTCGCGCGAAGTGGAGCGTACAATTGAAGTGCTTCGACTTCCGAGATATGGTTAATGGTTTCGTGAAGCGTAGTCACGACGCGGTGGGGTTATGCGCGGAGCGCGGCGATGCGCCGGCCCGGAGTCGTCCGGCGCCGGGGGAAGTCCCGCCGACACCTTTACTTCCTGCCGCGTTGAGAATTGAGCATACAGGCCGAAGAGGCTGTTTTGAGGCAAGCCGCGGGCGGTCGGCCGCTCGCCTGCACTGTGTTTCGTCGGTTTAGGGGTTTTGTTTAGGTTCTGTTTAGTTAGTCTAGTTGGGGATTTTTGTCTAAGGAGGAGCGTCCGTGTCTACGGCTGTGCAGTCATCCCGCCCGGTGCAAATTACGTCTCGAAGCGAGGAACTTGTGAGCGGGGCGGAGATCGTCGTACAGTCGCTCGTCAACCACGGCGTGGATGTAGTGTTCGCCTATCCCGGCGGCGCCAGCATGCCCATCCACCAGGCCCTGACCCGCTTTCGCGACAAACTCCGCGTGGTGCTACCCCGGCACGAACAGGGAGGCGGTTTCGCGGCGCAGGGTTACGCGCGATCGACCGGCAAGGTGGGCGTGTGCGTCTCGACCAGCGGGCCGGGCGCCACGAACCTCATCACGCCGGTGGCCGACGCCAAGTTGGATAGCGTTCCCATCATCGCCATTACGGGCCAGGTGGCGACGCCGGTCATCGGTACCGACGCCTTTCAGGAAACGCCCATCGTCGAAGTCAGCCGCAGCGTCACCAAGCATCACTACTTGGTGACGGACGTCCGCGATTTGGCCCGGGTGTTGCGCGAGGCGTTCTACGTGGCCTCCACGGACCGACCGGGGCCGGTGCTGATCGATATCCCCAAGAACGTGCAGATCGCCCAGACCAAGCCGGACTACGAGGTGCCGATGGACTTGCCGGGCTATCGTCCCAAGACGGCCCGGGCTAGGCCCGAGGAAATCCGCGAGGTCGCCCAAGCGATCCGCAAGGCGAAGCGGCCCGTCATTTACGCGGGCGGCGGCGTGATTACTTCCGGTGCGTGCGCCGAATTGCGGGAACTGGTGGAAAAGACCAACATCCCCGTCACCATGACGGCGATGGGCTTGGGCGGCTTCCCCGGCGATCATCCGCTCTCCTTGGATATGTTGGGCATGCACGGCAGCGTGTACGCCAACTACGCGGTGGCCGAGTGCGACCTGCTCCTGGCCTTCGGCGTCCGCTTCGACGACCGCGTGACCGGCAAGGTGGCCGAATTCGCCAAGCACGCCGTCATCGTGCACATCGACGTCGATCCCTCGGAGATCAACAAGGTCAAGCAGGCGCACATCGCCGTGGTCAGCGATCTTCGGTACGCCCTCCAGGAATTGAATCAGATTGTGCAACCGCCGGAGGACATTTCCGATTGGCTGGAGAAAATCCGCGTCTGGAAGGAGACCGAGCCGTTCCGCTACCGCGAGCACCCGGACGCCATTCTGCCGCAGCAAGCGATCCACGAACTTTGGAACTTGACGAAGGATCGAGACACGATCATCAGTACGGGCGTAGGCCAGCATCAGATGTGGGCCGCCCAATTCTACAAGTTCCGCAAGCCGCGGACGTGGCTGTCCAGCCTGGGCTTGGGAACGATGGGCTTCGGCCTGCCCGCCGCGATGGGCGCCAAGGTGGCCCATCCCGACAAGCTCGTGATCGACATCGACGGCGACGGCAGCTTTCTGATGAACATTCAGGAAATGGCCACCTGCCACTGCGAAAAGATCCCCGTCAAGGTCTTGCTGCTCAACAATCAACACCTGGGCATGGTCGTGCAGTGGGAGGATCGATTCCATGCCCGGAATCGGGCGCACACCTACCTGGGACCGATCGATCAACCGGAGGCCGTCGGCTTGGGCGAGGGGTTGATCCCCAAGCACTATTACCCCGACTTCGTCACTCTGGCGAAAGGCTTTTCGTGGCGGGCTCGCCACATTCGGCACAAGTCGGAATTGATCGACGGTCTAAAGGAAATGATCGAGAGCGACGAACCGTACCTGCTCGACGTCCTGGTGCCGTATCAAGAGCACGTCCTGCCGATGATCCCGTCCGGGATGACCGTCCGCGAATTGATCCGCGAGTAGACTTCCACGAAGTGCCGCCCTGTGCGAACGGTAGCACGGAACCCGGGGGCGTCCGTGCGAGCCTCCCACGCAATCTGGGGTGGTATCCCGCTGCTCAGCAGCCGTTAGCGGCTCGTGCCGACGGTGCCGAAGACGTCAGCGGAGTGCGGGCCTCGGGCGTCACCGCGATGTGAAACGCGATGTGAAAAATAGAAGGTTGTACGCCATGCAGCGCACAGCGTACAACCTGGAAGAAGCCTGCACTAAGCGCCACGGGGTTCACGCCGGCGGCTCAGCGCGTACGGATCGTTGTCGGCTTGCGGCTACTCATTGACCGGGGCCGCCCATTCCAGGCGGAGGTCCCGGCGGTCCGCCCATCCCGCCCGGCATGCCCGGCCCCATACCGCCGGGAGGTCCCATCGGCGAAATCCCTTCGGCCGGATTGGCGATTTTCGCGGGTTCCTTCGCCGTGTCGGGATTGAAGCCGGGGTTGTCTTCCGGACGCTTGCCGCAGCCCCAAGAGACGGCCGCCAAAAGCGCCAAGCTCGCGGCACACACGATCAGTCGCTTCATAGAATGCACTCCCGATCCTTGAGTTGTGAAAACTGTGCGAGGATCGGGACGGTTGCGGCGTCCCGATCCCCAACGCCGGCTTGCAAGGGAAAGGATTCGGCTTGCGCGAACCCGGCACGACGGGATTAGAACGCGTTCTGTACCGTCAACCCGTCGGCGATGGAGTTGATGCGGAACCAAGTCCCCCACGCGATGTTATCGCGGACGAACTTCACGCTGCCATCCACCAGGACGGCGTTCACACCGCCGGGGTGATAGCTGGACGGACTGGGCCATTCGGCGTTCGGACCCCAGGCGGCAATGTAGGTCGGCATGTAGGTACCGGGATTCCAGCGGAACCACTGCCAAGCGGCTTTGCTGCCGCCATCCACGTTCAGCACACGGGTTCCGCTCTCGTTGGCCCCCCAACCGCCTACCGCCGTTCCGATGAAGGCCGAGCAGGCGATGGCATCGCCGATGTTCCGCCGCTTGCCCGTCCCGCTGGTGCGGATCGGCCCGCCGAAGTAACCCACCGAGTCTTTTTCGGCGCAGGCAATGGTGTTGGAGGTCCCGTCCGTCACCTGGGCCATATTGGCCGTTCGGGTCTGCGTGAACAGCCCGTGGAACGTACACGTTTGGGTGATCGGGTCATCCACGACATTCCACGGATCCCAATTGCCGAAGCAGCAAGTGCCGGCGTGCCAGTGATAGCCTTCGGAACCCGGGTAATTGGTGATGGCGATGTTGTTGGACTCCGACGGTTTTTGGAAGTTCCCGTCCGACGGGCAGCGGAAGGCCGCCACCGGCGTGCTGACGAACCGTTGCGGACTGACGCCTTGGAGGTCCGGTCCGTTCCAGGCGGGCGCCTTGAAGTTGATGGTGTCGTACAACGGTTTTTGTTCCATGAACGGTAGGATCATGGCGTTCCACGTGTGGTGATGAGCGGGCGGAACGACTCCTGCCGGACACATGTCGGAACCGGTATCACCGCCGGATGCGCCCATGCACCCCATTCCCCAGATGACGCCGGGCGGGAAGCTCTTATAGGTGTCGTGGTAGTTTTGCAGGGCCAGGCCGATTTGCTTCATGTTGTTCGTGCACTGAGACCGCCGGGCGGCTTCCCGCGCGGCCTGCACCGCGGGCAACAGCAGGGCGATTAAGATACCGATGATGGCGATGACCACCAGCAGTTCGACGAGCGTAAATCCTCGCCGCATTGCCGACGCTGAACGTTGATTCATGGCCCACCTCCAATCAGATGAGGATATGGAAACGCTACGAAAACCCAGCGACGACCGCCGAGCACAACAAGTCTGAACAAGGGGCGACGGAAACGACTCGCGGGGCCGATTCCACGGCACGGGATACCAAGACGAAGAACCTTGGCGGCTTGACCGTCGATGCCCAAGCGAACAAGCGAGAGAAAGGGCATACCGGGACATGTCGTTTATCCGACATTGGGAATAAAGTCGGTGATATTATCGCCCGATGACGATTGGATTCTAAAACCGAAGTTGTCTCGCGTCAACAAAAATGCGCGCTCGATTGCGCCGGATTCCGACAAGCTCCTATTTCGGCATCGGAGCTCCACTTTGCGGGGGCGACGCATGATCCGCTCGGGCCGGCGTCGTGGGTGTGCGCGGGGTGCCTTCGGCCTATGCGGGCGGTGTCTTGCCCTGCCCGGCGTTCACCACCGGCTGACTACGGCGGCAATAGGTTTTGGGCGCTGCGCGGGTCGCCGGAGCGTGCTAGCGGCGACGGCGGCCGCGGGGGTAAGCTAGGTGCTGGAGGTTGAACCATGCTGCCCGAACCGCGAATCGGTAAGAGTGAATTGATCGATTTGTGTCGCCGTCTGGCCATGCAGATCGAGGCCGGCATCGAGATGCGGGCGATCTGGAAGCGGGAGGTCGACCGCTTCGTCTCGCCGGCAAGTCGCCGCGTGGTGCGGGAGATTTCCCAGGCGTTGGATCGAGGGCAGAGCCTGAGCGATGCCGTCGCGGCCGCCGGGGGCTATTTCCCGCCGCTGTTCCTTCGCATGTTGCACGTGGGCGAGACCACCGGCGCGCTGCCCGAGGCACTGCGTCTGCTCGCCGATTACTACGAAGAGGAGCGTTCTCGCCGCGCTCTGTTCTGGAAGCTCTTGGCTTGGCCGCTCACCGAACTTGCCTTGGCGGTGGGAGTGATCGGCTTTCTGATTTGGGTGATGGGGGTCATCGGGAACATGGCGGGCAAGTCCGTCGATCCCTTGGGTTTCGGATTGGTGGGTAACGCAGGATTGGCGATCTATCTTTTCTGCGTGGCCGTGTCGGTCGGGGGAATCGCCTGGGCGGCGTACGGTTGGCGGCGGGGTTGGTTGTCGATCCGGCCCGTCCAACGCCTGGTGTTGCAGCTACCCGTACTGGGGCGAATCGCCCATACGTTGGCCTTGGCCCGCATGACGTGGGCCATGTACGCCACGCTCCGCGGCGGGATGGACGTGATCTCAGCGGTGGATTTGGCGCTGCAAACCGCGGACAATGCCGCCTTCGACGATCTGCGGCCGATCCTCCGCCGCTCCATCCAAAGCGGCAATTCCCTGCATCAAGCCTTCGCGGAGACGCACTTCTTTCCCGGCGAATGGTTGGATGCCTTGCGGGCGGGCGAGGAAAGCGGCACGCTGGATGCCGCCCTGGAGGGTTTGAGTCGCGAGTATACGCGGCGCGCCGCCTCCGCCATGAAAACGCTGAGTATCGTCGGGGCGGGGCTGGTCATGGCCCTGATCGTGGGCGTCATGATCTTCCTGATCCTGCGCTTGGCGATGTTCTACATCGGCCAAATCTACGAGAATCTACCGACCTGATTCGGAAGCGGACTTCGGCCGCATGCCGTCGCGGTCGGCCTCCTTCTCCTTGGCCGCCGTCCATTCCAGGCGGACCTTCTGGACGCGCCGCGGCGTGGCCTCCAACACGTGGACTCGGACCTCGCCGAACGGGACCTCTTCGCCGGGGCGGGGAATACGGCCGAGATGGGACATCAACAGGCCGGCGATCGTGTCGTAATCGGGGTCTTCCGGCAAATCCAGATGCAGCCTGCGGTTGATCTCCTCGACGCGGGCGGAGCCGAGGACCTCCGCCAGACCCGGTTCCAGCGGCTGAATCTCCTCGATCTGCTCGGGGTCCAATTCATCGCCGATCTCGCCGACGATCTCTTCCAAGATGTCCTCCAGGGTCACGACGCCGGAGACGCCCCCGTATTCGTCCAAGACGACGGCCATGTGGTTATGCGTGCGCTGAAAGTCCTCCAACAAGGCATCGACCGGCTTGGTTTCCGGGACGAACAACGGCTCGCGGAGCAACGCGGTCCAAGGAGGGTGATCGGCCTCTCCGTTGGGCCGGGCCAAATGTGGGAGCAGGTCCTTGGTGTACAGGATGCCCACGATGTTGTCCCGGGTCTGATTGAAGACCGGGATGCGGCTGTGCCCCTCCCGGATGACCGCCTCCAGCATTTCGTCCCACGAGCATTCGCCGGGCAGGGCGAACATTTCGCTGCGCGGCGTCATGATTTCGGCCGCGTCCACGTCGCTCAGCTTGATGACGCCCTCGATCATCTCCTTGGCGTCTTCCTCGATGTATCCCTGCCGCTCGCCGACCGTCATCAAGGAACGGATTTCCTCTTCGAATTCATCCTCCACTTCGTCTTCGTCGGGAACGTTGTCCGTCAATCGGGCGAGGAGAATCTGGACGGCTTCACCGGCCCAGACGACGGGTCGCATGGCTCGGGCCAGGGTGCGCCACAAGGGCCAAAGGTGGAACACGACGGGCGCCGCCCAAATCGAGGCTACGGCACGGGGTAGGAAGAGGCCGACGACCAAGACCGCCAGAACGATCCCCAAACCGTTCATCGCGACGGGCAGGAGCCGAACGCCGATCAGGGCGCCGTCGGGGGCTTCGGCATCCTCGATCGCCGGGAGCAAGCGGAAGGCGGCCGCCAAGACCACGACGGCCAGGGCCGCCCATTGCAGCAATTCCGCAGCCTCGGCCGTGCGGCGATACTCGCGGAGGACCTCGGCCAAGCGATCGGGGCGATCTCGCCGCCGGCATAGGTCGGCCAGCTTATGGCGAGGAAAACCGCGAAGGGACCGGACGCCGGCGGAAAGAAATCCGACACACAGGATGCCGCACGTCAGAATCCAAAAACCGAGACTTTGGGCCTCCACGTGAGCTTGCCGACCTCCTTTAAGCAGTTTCCAAACCGAGCCGTGCCAGGTAGTCGTCCTCCCGTCGGCGCATGACCGCCCGATCGCGGGTCGTCGCATCATCGTAGCCCGCCAGGTGCAAAGCCCCGTGAACGACGTACAAGATCAACTCATGCTCGGGCGGTCGCCCGAAGCGCGGGCCTTGCCGCACGGCGGTTTCGGCACAGACGATGATCTCTCCCTCGATATGATTGTTCTCCACCTCCAGGGGAAAACTCAAGACGTCGGTGGAGGAGTCGTCGCCCAGGTAACGGGCGTGCAAGGCTCGCATCGCGGCGTCGTCCACCACCGCCACGCTGATTTCGCCGGTTTCGAAACCGGCCTCGGAAAGGACCAGCATCACGGCGCGGCGGATGCGGCGACGGTCGACGGGCACGGCGCGGCACAACACGGCTATCGGTACGCGAATCATGACGGCATGCCGGTACGGTGCGAGGGTCCCTTGCCGGGGATCGGCCCCTCCCGCCCCTGGAAAATATTCGAACTTGCTTCACTCCTGGAATCGACGACGTCTCCGCGGAAATGCCGCAACGACGGCATGTTCTTCATCGGTCTGAGGTTCATGGTCGAGTTTGCGGCGGTGCGGCGGGGCCTGCCGGGTCGGAGGACGAAGCCTCGGTCGATCGGTCCGCGGGCCCTGCGATCGCGCCCCGGGGCTGCGTGCCGGGGGCGGCCTCGGAATCGCCGGACTTGGCGGCGGGCGATTCCTCGCGTTTCGCTCCCTCCCGCAACTCCTCCGTTCTGCGATCCGTCGTCTTTTCGCTCCGCTCGGTTCGCTCGGGGTACTTGATCCGGCCGTGATACATCGCGGTCAACGTTTTGATGATGGCGTCTTCGATCGCCCGCAACTCCCGCAGCGTCAGATTGCTGAAGTCGAACTGCCCTTCGTCGAGCTTGCGCTCGGCGATTTCCCGGACGACGGCTTCGATCCGCGAGGGTGCCGGGTCCTTCAGGCTCCGCACGGCGCTTTCCACGGCGTCGGCCAGCATCAGGACGGCGGCTTCCTTGGTTTGCGGCGGCGGGCCGGGGTAGCGGAAAATCTCCGCGTCCACGGCGCTGCCCTCCGGCCGGCCTTCGCTCTTCTCCCTGGCTCGCCCGTAGAAGTATTCCACCAGCGTCGTGCCGTGGTGCTGTTCGATGAAGTCGATGATCGGCTCGGGCAGGTGGTAGCGCCGTGCCAGGTCGGCTCCGTCCTTGACGTGCGAGATGATGACCATGCTGCTCATGGTGGGTTCCAACGTCTCGTGTCGGTTGGGGTTTCCCGCCTGATTCTCGATAAAATACTGGGGATTGATCATCTTGCCGATGTCGTGGAAATAGGCCCCCACGCGGACGAGGAGTCCCCGAGCGCCGATGGCGTCGGCCGCCGCCTCGGCGATAGCGCCCACATTGATCGAATGGTTGTACGTGCTGGGCGCTCGCCGGGCCAGCTCGCGGAGCAAGGGATGCGAGAGGTCCGTCAGTTCCAGCAGGCTCATGTCGGTTAGCACGCCGAAAAACCGCTCCACGAACGGAAGTAGGCCGGTCACGAGGAACCCGGTCGCCACCACGGCCAGACCGATGCGCCCGATTTCGCCCAACAAGGTCGCGTCGAGGGGGACTTCGTTGGCCAGCGCAAGGAGGAATCGGATCGCCATGGCGGCGGCGGCCGTCCAAAACCCCACGTAGATCAGCTTGGCCCGGCCGCGAAGGCTTTGCAGTTGCAAGACGCTGACGATGACGGCGGTGCCGAGCAGGATGCCGCTGCCGACGTCCTGCCCCGTGGCCAGCAGAAAAGTCAGGGCGGCCACCCCGCCGAACAGCACGGCGAGCTCTTGCGAATAGGCGACGGCCAGGATTTGGGTAAAAATGAGGAGCGGACAGATTTCCGCGTGGGGGACCTCTTGAACCAGCCACAGGGCGATCGCCAACGTGACCCAGTACAGGACGAGCAGCGTTGCCAAACGCTGAATGCTGACCAGGATCCGGCGCTGGCGAATGAATAGATAGGCCGCGATTCCCGCGAATCCGCAAGCCACGATCAGCCAGGTGCCGAGGAATCGCCGCGACTTTTGGCCCCAACCGCGGAGGTCGCGATATTGCAGAAAGGAATCGTGAAGCTCCGCTTCGGCCTCGGCCTGCTCTTGAGCCGTCCGCTCGGCCCGGATGTTGTCTCCCGCGTCGGCATCCGGCCGCGGGGGGGGGAACCAACGGTAGGACGTTCCGGCGGGAAGCCCTTCGCGGCTGTCGATCGCGAGGTTGTCGCGCCCCTTGGTACCGACGGGCGGATCCCACGCCCGAATGACCACCGCCGTTACCAGAGTGCTCAGCACGCCGATGGCGATGCGGGCAATCACGTCGCGGCGGCGAAGGCGATTCCACGCCTGCTCCCATTTGCCGGGCGTGCGAATTAGACCGGTGACGCGGTCCGCTCGCGTTCGTTTTGTCGTTCCGGAAGCCATTTTCGTCGCTTCAAGGTGGAGTCGCGTCGTCGGCGATGCCGGCAGGGCGGAGTCATTCAGGCGGCGGCAAACGTTGCCCTGAGGAGCCTGCCATTCCGTGTTCTCATACGGCCTCGTCCGCGGAGGTCGAGCGGGCGTGCTCCGCGGCCGTCTCCTCCGGTCGTGTTTCTTCGTCGGAGGGCCTGGGTCGGCGCGGCCCCCGCCCTTCGTAGGCGTCCACGATCGCCTGGACGAGCGGATGCCGCACGATGTCGCCCGTCCCCAATTCCACGTGGGCGATGCCGGGGACGCTTCGCAGTCGAGTCCAGGCGTCGATCAGCCCGCTGCGCACATGCGAGGGCAAGTCGATCTGGGTGGTGTCGCCGGAAACCACGATCTTGGACTGGCGACCCATGCGGGTCAGGAACATTTTCATCTGCGCGATGGTGGTGTTCTGAGCTTCATCCAAGATCATGAACGATTCGTTGAGCGTGCGGCCTCGCATGTACGCCAGCGGCAGCACTTCCACCCGCTCTTCCTCCGCAAAGCGCCGCACCGTGTCGTAGTCGATCATTTCGCGGAGGGCATCCATCAGGGGGCGCAAATAAGGGGAGATCTTGGCCTGCAAGTCGCCCGGCAAAAAGCCCAGGCTCTCGCCGGCTTCCACGGCGGGGCGCACCAGCACGATTTTTCGGGTCCGCTGTTCGCGCAGGGCGGCCACCGCCAAGGCCACCGCCAAGTACGTCTTCCCCGTGCCTGCCGGACCCCGGCAGAAAACGACGTCGTGGTTGAGGATGGCTTTGACGTACCGTGCTTGGCCGGGCGTCCGCGGATAGACGCGCCTGCCGCTATAGACCTCGATGGGGGGTACGCCCTCCTGGATCGGCCCGCTGCGCACCTCCATCACCAGCCGCCGCACTTCGTCCGTGGCAACCAGCCCCTGTCGGCGGACGATTTCTTGAAGCCGTTCCAAGATTTCGGCGGCCTGCGTGACGGCCTCCGCCTCGCCTGATACGCAAATCCGATTATGGTTGCTGGTCACCCGAACGCCGAAGGCCTCGCGGATCATCCGCAAGTGCTGATCGCAGGGTCCGAGGACCGCTAACAACGTTTCCGAATTGACGATGCTTAAAGTCTTTTCACTCATGCCATGAGCCGCGCAAGGGATCGCGCGGCCGAATCGGAAAATGCCCCTCGCTTTGCAAATTGTAGTCTACCATAACGGCGGATAGTATTGGCTGCCATTCGGTCAACGGGAGACCTTGGCGGGAGATCCGGCGCCAATCATTCCAATGAGGGGTAACCGATAAACAAGAGGAGGTGCTTCCGTTGAAGCACCAGGGTGGTCGCCGGCGTCGATCGATAGCCGAGGTTCGAGGGGTGCCCCCCTCCGTTGGTGTCAGCGACATAGTCGCGCTCGGTGCCGGCTCATTCGAGCGACTTCTCGTAGACGCGGTACCGCTTGTAGAGTTTTCCGCCCACGGCGCTGACCGTGCGGTTGATGGCGTCGTTGTCTTCCAACGTCCAGCTCAGTTCGGCCCCTTCGAAACCCAGCCGACCGACGCCGTGATCGATGGTCCGGTAGATCATCTGCTCGGCGATTCCCCGGTGCCGGTAGCCGGGGATCAGCCCCAGCACCATGACCCGGGCGATTCTCACCTGCCGTAGCCGCTGGAACAGCCGTACCGCGCCGATCGGCATTCCCCAGGAGGTCAGCCGGCCGTTGAGCGGGCGGATCGCCTCGTTGAAGTCGGGCACGGCGATGGAAAACCCCACCGCCTTGCCGTCCAATTCCGCGATCAAGACCATTTCGGGCCGGGCGAACTGGGCCAAGCGCTTGGCGAAATAGCGGAACTCGGCCGGTGTGAGGTCGATGAACGCCCATTGATCGTAGCGGGTGGCGGCATAGACCTTCGCGCAGCGCTCGATTTCGCTTTCGAAATTGTTCATGTCGAAGGGGCGAATCACGGCGCGACAACGCTGCTCCACCCGCCGCACCCGTTCCATCCAGGTATGAAGCCGTTCGTTGTCCGTGTCGAACCACCAGGCGTAGAGGTCCTTGGCTTTGGTCAATCCCCACCCCGTCAATAGGCCCTCGTAGTAGGGCGGATTGTGATTCATCATGACGCGGGGAGGATACTGGAAGCCTTCGATCAAGAGGCCGCACGGGTAGTTGATGGAGTAATCGATCGGCCCCATGAGGTGGTTCAAGTTGCGGGACTTGGCCCAATTCGCGGCGGCCTCCAGCAGGGCGGCCGCGACCCGCGGCGACTCGATCGACTCGAACATCCCGAAGCATGCGGTCTTGGTGCCGTGCTTGGCGTTGTAGCGGGGATCCTCGCTGACGAGCACGCGGCCGACCGGGCAACCGTCTTGGCATGCCAGGAATTGAACCGCCGTGCCGTGCTGAAGAAAGGGGTGCTTGCGGGGATTGAGGAATTCCTTGACCTCGATCAAGAGCGGGGGAATCCAGGCCGGATCGTTGCGGTAAATCAACCACGGCAGGCGCGTGAAGTAGTACTGATCGCGCCAGGTCCGCACTTGGCGAACGCGCACCGGGGCCTCCCTGTCTTGCGGCATCCGCAGCCGCAGCATGGGGCGGGGTTCCATCCCAAAGTCGAACAAATTCGAAAGATTGAAGGAAGTCATCGTCGCCCCGATCGGGGTTCTACGGCAAACGGAAGGGAACCGGCTCCGCGGGCCGATCGCGCCCACATCACGGTCCCAGGTCGTACAGCCGATAGGTTTTGATTCGCTTGGCTCCCCCTTTTTCCAGGCTTCCCCGAGACAGCGCGTTGGATTCCAGAACCCAAGAGAACTCGGCCTCTTCGATGCCCCATTCCAGGGCCTTGGGCACCAAACCGTCCAGGAGTACCAGCCCCAAACCCAGCAATTGGTATTCGGGCAGGACGTTGGTGCTGATGACGCGAATCCGTTTGATCGCCCGCTTGTTCCTCAGCAAATGGATAAAACCGAACGGGAATAGGCGACCGTCAATTTTCTTGATCCGCGGGTTGTAGTCGGGCAGGCCGAACACGGCCCCCGCCATGCGTCCATCCACTTCCACGCCCAAGGCCAGCTCGGGGACCATCAACCACCGGAGGGCGGAAGCCATGTGCCTTACCTCGCCCGCGCTCATGGGAACAAATCCCCAAGTGTTGGTCAGGGATCGATTGTAAATGTCCAAAAACAGATGCACATCCTCCAAGAATCGCCGCTTGTTCAAGTAGCGGATCCGAGCGCCCAACCGCTCCGATATTTTATCGCAGACCGGCTTGAGCTTGGAGCGAATATCGGGGAGCATGCTGACATGCCCCCAGTAGGCGTACAGGTCTTGCGTTTTGCGGAAACCGTAGGACTCGACGAGCCGCTGATAGTACGGCGGATTGTAGGTCATCATGAAGGTCGGGGGCGAATCGAAACCCTCGATCAGCATCCCCAATTCGTAGTTCAGGCTGGGGTTGACGGGGCCGCGCAGCTTTTCGATCCCCCGTTCGGCGAACCAAGCGCGGACGGCGTCGAACAGTCCGGCCGCGGCTTCGGCGTCGTCGCGGCACTCGAAGAAACCGAAGAATCCGCGTTGATCGCCGAAGCGCTCGATGTGCCCCCGGTTCAGAATCGCCGCGATTCTGCCTACCACTTGCCCGCCCCGAAGTGCCAAGAACGTCTGCGACTCGTTCCGTTCGTAAAAGGGGTGCGCCCGATAACCGACCAATTCCCGCTGATTGCTCCGCAGGGGCGGGATCCAGTTGGGATCGCCCCGGTAGAGCGACCAGGGGAATTCCAGGAACAGCTTCTGCTCGCGTTTTGACGCGACCGGTTTTACGACCAAGGATTCCATGCTTGAACCAATACGGGGCGAAGTCGTCAAAAGCGGGATTGTACGCCCGAGATGGAGGGACGGTCAATCGGAGGGCGCCGCAGGGGAGGCGGTGCGACGGATGGGAGGGCCGCACTCCGTCGTCGGCCGGAACGACGAAAACGTCGCTCCGGATGGATACCGTTCTCTGCTCCCTTCGCAGGGTGAGCGGGAGCGCGAAACAATGGCCCGTCTCCCTGTTTCCAACCACGCGGCAGCAACTCCCACGGTTTCCGAACGGGGCCATTTCCGCCGGTCGGCGGCAAACGCTCTTGGCGACCCGAGCTTTCTTGGCAACCCGAGCGCTTTGGGCGACCCTTGACGAGCAGCGGACGACGGTTGAAAATCGCTAAGGTTTGGACGGGCTGATTTTAGGACGGCCGGGAAGGTCGCAAGACCTCGCAGGGCATCGGGATTTCCAGCGACGCGTTCGGCGACGACGCGGCGTCGCGGGTGGGGTGTGCCGTATCGTCTTGGGCAAGGCGCCCCCACCGGGCTCACCTTTCATCTTCCAGTCCCCGATGCCACCGGTTCCCACCGCACGGCACAACTCAGCACAGGGCGTCGGGAGACGTGCTCTCATGGATCTGGTCACCGTGTTGGCGTTCGTGGGCCTGGCGCTGTTGGCATGGGACTGCATCGAGGTCGGGCGGAATGACGCGGCCAACATCGTCAACGCCGTCTTCGGCGCCCGCATCCTGCCGCGTCGCTTGGCCGTGGCTCTGGCCGGCGCGGCGGTCATTCTGGGGGCGTCCTTTTCCACGCCCGTCATGGAAACCGCCCGCAAGGGCATCTTCGATCCTGCGCTGCTCACGTTGCAGACCGCCGTCATCGCCTACATCAGCGTGTACTTGGTGGACACGGTGCTGCTCTACGCGTACTCCACCTTCGGCATGCCGGTCAGCACCACGGCCTGCTTGATTTTCGAATTGGTCGGGGCCTCGGTGGGGTTGTACGGCGTCTCCATCGTCCATTGGGATCAAGTCGGGACCGTCGTCGCGGCCATTTTCGTCTCCATCTTCATGACGGGGTGCGCCGGGTTCCTGATTCAGAGGGTCTTTCGGGCCGCGGTCGGCAGTCGCCTCGAGGATCGTGAAACGATTCTGCTGCACGGCCCCTGGATTTGCGGTTTGATGCTCACGGGGCTGGCCTGGTTCATGGTGCTGAAGGGGATGGGCAGCCTGAGCGTCGTGCAAAGTTTTCGCGAATCCACGATCGACGCCTACACGCCAGCCTTCGTGCTGATGGCGGCTTGGGGGCTGGCCACGCTGCTGGTTCACACCTTTTTATTATTCTCGGGCGAATTCGGAACCAAGTATTTGTTTTCCGGCATGGCGGTGATCGGCATGCTCTGCTTGGCGTTCGCCTTCGGCCAAAACGACCTGGCGAACTGCGCATCGCCGGGGCTTTCGGCGTTTTGGCTCTGGAAGAACTCGCACGAGTCGGTGGCGACGGCCACGCAAATCCCCATCCCACCGTGGGTGTTGTTTGCCTGCGGATGCCTCATCGTGGGGGGCATGTGGACCCGCGATGCCCAGCGTGTGACGCGGGCGGCGGTCAATACGGGCAGCCAGTTCGACCGCGTGGCGCTGTACGCGCCGCATTGGTGTCGCGTTGTAGCCCGGTGGATCGTGGCCCGGTTTCCCCAACGTCCCGAGTTGGCCCCGCCTCCGACTAAGAGCCGCACGGGAAAGAAATTGCACTACGATCCGCTGCGGGCCGCCGTCATCAGTTCGACCAGTGCCGGGGTGATCGCCCTGGCCTCCAGCCGCGGCTTGCCGGTTTCGACGACATACGTCGCGTTCGCCGCGGTGATTGCCACGGGTTTGGCCGACCGGGTGCTGAGCCGCGGGGACGCCGATCTGAAGATCGGGCGGGCGATCTGGGTGGTCGTCTGCTGGTTCTTGGCGGCAGTCATCGCCGTACTCGCCACGGCGGCCGTGGCTCGGCTGATTTTCCATTTCGGATTGATCGGACTGGCGGCAGCCGTGGTGCTGAACGTGGCGGTGCGATTCGTCGCCAAACGCCGCGCGGACGCACAAGAGGAGCGAGTCCATTTGCGGGTGCGCGACACGGCCGCTCCCGAGGAACAAGCGCAACACGACCACGACGCGGACCCGCTCTAACCCCGGCTCGCAAGGATGACGAACCGCCGCCGCGAGGCGCTACTTCGGCGGAGCCCCGCAAATCATCCGATAATAATCGATCGATCGCTCCAGGCCGGTCAGAAAATCGACTTGCGGTTGGTATCCCAGCAGGGATCGAGCGGCTGCGATGTCGGCCATGCTCTCGCGGATATCGCCGGGCCGGGGAGGGGCGAACTCGGGTTCGATTTGGGTGCCCAAGACGCTGTTGACGGCGGCCAGCAGCTCCAGCAGGGTGATGCTCTTTCCGTTGGCGGCGTTGAATACCTTGCCTGCCACTCCCGGCCGTTCCGCCGCCAAGAGATTGGCGTGTACCACGTTGGCCACGTAGGTGAAGTCGCGGGACTGCGTGCCGTCGCCGAACACGACCGGCTTGCGACCGGAAAGGATGGCGGTAATAAACAGGGGAATGACGGCGGAATAGGGGCTGTTCGGGTCTTGTCGGGGGCCGAAGACGTTGAAATAGCGAAGCACTACCGTTTCAAACCCATACGTGGCGAAAAAGGCGCGGCAATAGTATTCCCCGGCGAGTTTGGCCGCGCCGTAGGGCGAGATGGGATCCGGCAGGTCCGTCTCGCGTTTGGCGCTGAACGGCTGATCTCCGTAGGCGCTGCTGGAGCCGGCATAAACGAATCGCCGCACGCCGGCCCGCCGCGCCGCGTCCAGCAGCACGATGGTGCCGGTGACGCAGGCGGCATGCGTGTCCAAGGGACGCTCCACGCTTCGCGGCACGCTGGCCAGGGCGGCCTGATGGAAGACGCAGTCCACGCCCCGCACGGCCTCCGCCGCCGTGTCCGGGTCCTGGACGTCGCCGTGGATGAATTCCACGCGATCGAAAAACGGCTCCAGATTGGCGAGATAACCGGTGCTGAGGTTGTCGAGCACGCGGACGCGGTCACCCCGTTCGACCAAGGCCTCCACGATGTGCGAGCCGATGAAACCGGCGCCTCCCGTGACCAAGACCGTGCGCATTGCGATAGGACTCCTTGCTTTGTGCGTCCAAACGGCCGGCGTACCCGCGGCGACGGCGCTGCCGGGACCGATGCCGCGAGGGGCGATCGCCGTGACCGGCCGATCTTCGCCCTGGAGCGGATTTCTGGTACGTTTCCCGCCGAAGCTGTCGCGGCGCGGCGGGTTCTACGATAACCGCTTCCGCGGCGGATGATAAGGGGGCGGGGCGGCCGGCTATTCTCCCTGTCCGGCATCGGCCAGCATGCGATCCAGGTTCTCGCAGCGCTGCAACAACGCGTGCTCCCGGACGAAGTACTCGTACGGGGTGCCGTGAATCAGCGCGGGCGGGAAACAAGCCAGAATCGAAGCCGCGGCCCGTTCATTGAGGCTTCCGCTCGGGCTGTAGCGAAACAGCGGCACCGCGTAAGCCGCCGTGAGCGAGGCCGTCATGAGGTGCCAGATGCGGTGCCCTTCGTCCCCCAACTCTTCCCGGCGGTGGATGTCCGCGGAGAAGTCGCGAGCGCGGGCGGAGTCGGCCGCGAAACGGGCGACGTCTCCCCATTCCAAGAGCCGCCCGATGAGCACGTCGGTCCAGCGTTCGTTGCGCTGTTGGAGTTTTTGCAATTTGACGGCGTCGGCCTCCACGAACGGTTTACCGTCCAAGAGCAGGGAGAGGGCGCGGTTGCGGGCCTCCAAATGGGCGAGCAGCACGCTGTGGCCGGTCGGTCCCGCCTCCGTCCGCTCCCGGTAGAGGTCGTACAAGTGCAGAACGGCCGCCCAGACCCGGGCCAAAATCTCGGCCGTGAAAATCTCCTCCATCAGGGCCGCGTTTTGCCGCCGATATCGGCCGGGATTGCCGCACTCGGAGACGTGTTTCAGCGTACGCATCCAGTGTTCGGTTCGCTGCTTGTGACTGTTCCAAAAACCGTCCAGGGCGGCAGGCGGGATTTGGTAAGAAGTATCCTCCGCCAGCAAATACCCTTTGTCCGCGACGAAAACCGCCAAATCGACCAGTTCACTGGAGTGCATGGCTTGAAGCATGGAAATACCGACCGAGATAGGTTCACCTTGAGCGAGGAGACGCCCGAGGGCGGCGCGCGAAGCCCGGAAGCTTGGCCTCGAGCGGGGCGAGCTGCCGATATCCCTCCCATCACCGAACGAAAATCTCTGAAGCAATTCACATGCCATCTTTCGCCGACGTTGGGTGAACGCGGCCGAGTCCGTTGTTTTCGAGGCGAGAAGCGACGTTTTTGGCCGCACGGTCCGCGGTCGACCGGCTGTATTCCGCGATGGCGGGCGGTGATTCGCGAGTTGAAGGCAAGCGGATGATGTCACCGCGAGCCGCCGCGTTGCTTTCCGGCAACCAGGGAGTGGGAAATCGGCGTCATCTCGCAAGGGGCGGATTATGCGGGCCGGGCCGGACAATCCGACGGCTCGGGATATTCCCTCAATGCCGAATACGGATTCTGCCGATGACGTAAAACGATAGGAAATGTCGGACCGCGGCTTAGCGGACGCGTCTCGGCGGGGAGGCGGGAGGTCATCCCCGCGGGATGGGGCGGCGTTCGCCGCGACGGCCTTCCGCATCAATTTGAAGACAGATTTACCGATTCAGGGGGAACTACGATGTTTCGGCGCTTGATCGTTGCCGCGTTCGTCGCCGTGATGTTGACCGCGGCCGTGCATCAAACGGCTTCCGCGCAGCAGGCATACGGCAGGCAGTGGGGCCGAACCTACAGCACGCAGGATTGGAACCGTTTCTACCACTACCCGTACGTGTACTATCCCCAGAACTACTTCGGCCCGGACTACTACAAGAGCAGCGAGGATCTGTACTTCCGCTACCCGCCGGAAATGCGAATCCCCGTCTACAACCAACGCTGGCAGAACTATTACCCGGAACCGCGGCGATTCCATAGCGGCCACCACTTCATCATGGACGTGTTCTAGGCCGAGGATCGCCCGCCGCCGATCGGGCGTATCATCCGAACGAATGTCGAGAGGACTCCCCGGCCGCCGGGCGCGGTAACACGTGTGCGGCGGTCGTCCTTCTTTCTTTTCTTGCCCAGATGCCTCCTGGCGTACGAGTCGCAACCTGTATACTGCCTACCCCTGCTCCTCCAATATGAGTCGGGCGGCGCTGTTTCGTGTCGGCCGTTCAGGACCTCGTAAGCGGGAGCGTCGGCCCGAAGCGGCGACGCTGAATTGCGAGGGGTGCTTTCTACCACTTACGGTGGGGACCTTTTTTTGCATCGAGCCACGATGGATCTCGGTGTTGGAGCTCGGTGCCGGAAAAGAATCCTCATCACTTTTCATCCGAGGGATTAGGGCCCACCGCGGCCGAATGAGGGTCCCCGGTCCAGCGCCGCCGGATTCCATGACGCCCACCCACGAACCTTTCTTAAGCGTTTCCGCCTTTCTCGCGCATTGACGATGTGCTAAGATGTGTCGGTGCCGTTCGCAAAGCCGGCCGTTGGGTAGCGTCAAATTGAGCAGCGAAAAATTCGCGGCACCCCCCCGAATGAAGTATTGAATTTCTCCGATCACAAGCCGATAATCAAGAGCAGTGGGGGTATCCCTCACAGCTCAGCCCTTCGTAGGTCCCTGCCCCGCCTACGGAGGGCACTTTTTTTGGTTTCATCCAAGCATCGCTTTTCCGTTTTAGGGCCTTGATCGGGCTGGTACGATTGTAATTGGCGGCGAGGGCCCATCTCGTCTTGCGTCGCGAACCGTCGCTTTGTCGCTCACGTACGGCACGCGGGCGGGTAATCGGTTATGAGGAAGTTCCTGCTGTAGCTTCGTTTTGGGTCGGTCATGGTTCGGCGAGTCAACGGAGTTTGGAAACGCTGCGCCGTCCTTGCCTTGGCGGGATGGTGGGTTGTTTCGCTTACGTTCGCGCCGCTCCTGCACCGCCACGCGGCCGAGCTGATCGGCGCTTCGTGCGGCCCGATCTGCGTTGACCTATCCGACGTCTCTCCGTCTTCGGCCGCCCGCTACGTCGGCCTGGAGCACCCTCGGCACGTCGGTGGGGCGTTGCCGACCGGCACCTCGGACGTTGACCGGCCCGGTTTGCGCTCTGCCGCTCCCAGCCGGCAATGCCTCGACGCCGCGCACTGCCCGGTCTGCCATTTTCTCTCGCAAGGCCAGGATCGCGCCCCCGTGGGATGCTGGGTTCCGCGCAAGGCGTTGATTGGTTGGACCCTGGTCTTGGACGACGTCCCGAACGGCTCCTCGCTCCGGCTCTCTCATTACGGCCGAGGCCCCCCGGCCGGCGCATGATTCCGAGATTCGGCCCGGCCGAACGCGTTTCGACCTGATCCGGCGGATCATTTCCGGATCGTCGGATGCGCGGCGAGACCGGCCGACAGTCTCTCCGCGGCAGGCCGCGCTGCGCTGCTGCACGTCGCGGAATCATCGGGCGGATCGGTATCGGGACGCCCCCTTTTCCCGCCTAGGGATCGGGTGCCTCCCGGCCGAGCTCCCCTGCTCGGATCGCGAAAAGCTCGTCGGCGACGCCCCCGCGATCCATCGCTCGGTGACGGGTTGTCCCACGGAATCATCTTCGACGGAGAACCGTATCATGCGTAGGTTCAAGACCTTGGAATATCGTTCGCACGAATCGCGGCATCACGGATTTACCTTGGTGGAGCTGCTGGTTGTGATTGCGATCATCGGAATCCTGATCGCACTCTTGTTGCCGGCCGTTCAAGCTGCGAGGGAGGCGGCCCGGCGGAGCCAGTGCAGCAATAACCTCAAGCAGATCGGCTTGGCCATCCAGATGTATCACGACGTACACCAGCGTCTGCCCGCCGGCTGGACCGGCTACAGCGAAGACGGGCGCCGCCCGCTGGTGAACGGCGGGCCGGGTTGGAGCTGGGGCGCGGTCATCCTGCCCTATCTCGAGCAGATGAATCTCTACAACGGCAAAATCGTGCTGGACGCCCCGATTTGGGATCCTCGCAACGAAGCAGCGCGCCAGGCCGTGCTGCCGATCTTCCTCTGCCCCTCGGACATCAATTCCAGCGAGAAGCTCTTTCGCGTCGAGGAGTTGCACGAAAGCCACGCCCATGAGGAAGACCACGATCACGATCATGGGGACGAAGACGAGGAGCTGATGGAGATGCTCTTGGCGAAGAGCAACTATATCGGCGTGTTCGGCGTGAAAGACGTCCACGATTGCGAGGGGCTGGCGGAAGGGCAGCAGTGCCGCAGCGACGGGGTTCTGTACCATAACAGCTTCTTGTCGCTCGCCCACATTACGGACGGCCTGAGCCAGACCCTGCTGGTCGGCGAACGCACGGCGGAGCGCGGCTATTGCACGTGGACCGGTACCATGCCGGGCGACGCATGCGTCTTGGCGGCGGTCGTCGGGTCGGCCATTCTGCCGCCGAACATCAAGGAATTTCACGCCCACGGCTTCAGCAGCCAACATCCCGGCGGCGCGCAATTCTTGCTGGGAGACGGCTCCGTGCACATGATCTCGGATACGATCGATGTCCGCGTCTATCATGCCTTGGCCACGGCCTCGGCGGGCGACATCCCCGGAAGTTTCTAAGCCCGGCGGTGGTCCGCGTCAGCCGGCCGGGCCGCGGGGAGCCGAGGTCGCGCGGTCGCCAACGGTGGGGGGGACGGGATGCCCGGACTCGGCCGTCCCTCGCGTTTCCGTATGGAACGGCGGGAGAGAAATTGGTATCCTGCCCCACCGGAAATCGGCGGAGCCGGCCGAAATATCCGCCTCCGGTACGACAAACCCGGCGCGTGGTGACGGAGATGATCGGCGCGACCTCAACATCGAAACACGACGTGCGGCGGCGGCAACCCTTGGACGGCGCCGAGCGTCGGCCTCCCCGCGCCATCTGGGTGTTCGCGGCCGCGGCGGTGTTGTTGTTGCCGGGCTGCGTTCAGCGACGCCTGATGATCCGCAGCGATCCGCCGGGAGCCATGGTTTACGTGGACGATTACCAGATCGGTCCAACGCCCATCGCCACGACGTTTACGTACTACGGCACGCGAAAAATTCGCCTCGTGAAGGACGGTTACCAAACCTTGACGGTCTACGAGCGCATCGATCCGCCCTGGTATCAGGTTCCGCCCCTCGATTTCTTTTCGGAGAATGTCGTGGCGAGCGAGATTCGAGATATGCGGGTTTTGGATTATCAGTTGGTCCCGCAAGTGGTCGCGCCGCCGCAAAACCTGCTCGATCGGGCGGAAGAGCTCCGCGCGCGAAGCCGAACGCCGCTTCCACCGAACATCATGCCGGTGAATTGAGGCTCGGGCGGTACGGGGCGGACCCTCCTGCGGCTGCCGGATTCGCGATGCCAAGGCCGCTTGGACGCTCCCAGTGGCCCGGTTTCGATCGCCCGTCAAACAAAGCGTTTTGAAGTCAACCGCCGGACCCGAACCCCGAACCGAGGACGTCAGCAAGAGCCTCGGGCGTAAGCATCAGCCTCGGAGGTTAACATGACCCTCGGGCAACGGCATCAGCCTCCAGCGCAAGCATGAGCCTCGGGCGTGAGCCCGAGGTGCCGGCCGCACCGCCAATCCCCGAACGCACCACCTGTGCGCGGCCATTCCACCATTGACTCACGCCGGCGCTTCCGAGTTTCGCGATCACACACTATCGCTATGCCTCAAAACAGAAGAAGCGCGTGGGTCACGGTCCCACGCGCTTCCCGATATCGTACAACGGAAATCGTTGTGCCGCTCTCGAAAGAAGAACCCCGCCGCACCGCTACGAATCACGCCTTTACTCGCTTACGACGGCGAACGAATCTCCAGCCGGCGCCGACCACCCCCAGTCCACCCAGCGCGACCAAAGATGCCGGTTCGGGCACAGGCTCGAAGTTTGCGTCATAGGTGAAGCCGTTATTGAAACTGATCGTCACGTTGTCGGCAAATCCGCGAAAAGTACCATTCCAACCTGATCCGGCAGCAACGCTAACCCCAAAAACCTGAATGCTTTGTGGATCGTAGATCAAATCATAGGTGGAATTCACGATGTAGGAAGAGTTGTCGTCCCATTGGTCAAGTGTCAAGTACTTGAAAATACCACCCTTCCCGTCAACCCAAATCCAAAATTTCCCGTTTTGAACATCGTTTTCCGTGACCCACTGATTAACCAACGCTGAACCAGAATTCTGGTAGACCCACTCCCAGATAATCTGAATAGTGGCGTCCTCCTGCTGGTTGGAACTCTTATTTAGCACCTTGGCAGCTGCATGCAATCGCAGTGCAGGAACGAGATGTCCGCCCACCGTGCTGGAAGAATCACGATACCATTCGAACCCAAGATCGTTCAATTCATCAAGAGTTCCCAGCGAAGTTCCGGGGGGAAATCCGGGGAGAAATATCGCTCCCGCTTTGTCCGAACCGCCGGTAAGATTGAGCTCCAAAGATCCGTATCCCGATCTCGGCTGTGAAACCGTTATGTCAACCGAGCCCGAATTCCTGACATCCCACGGATACCAATTTTGCGAGCCGCTCAAGAAGCTCACAACATCGGCTTGAGCCTTCACTATTCCAAATGAAGCAAGAACGAGCGTCGTACAGGCGACAAATACACAAAATCTTCCAAACCTCTTCATGGCTGCTGCTCCTTTAGAAGTAACTGACCCCACAGACAAAACACGTCACGGCCCCTGCCTGGTTAGCAGCGGAAACCTCTCATCGCAGCGTTCACACAACACAGCGATGTCCAAAGCTACTAGCCCAATGAAGCGTCAAACGTTCGAACCTTGCATCAGGCCAACGCTGCGGCACATGCTCCATATTAACCACCCAATCACGAAAGTCAATCAATTTATCCTCCCTTTTGCCGCGGATTGCCACACCGACGCAACCCCCTTTCGCTGGACATATATGCCCCCCATGGTGGATGCATTCACGAACCACACGGGCATCTCGGGGGTGAGGTCCAGGCAACATCTAGCTTGAGCAAGCCGTACCGACCGGTTTACGTGGAGGTACAGCCCAAGGTGTCTCTGTTGCGACTACGGCATAACATGGCGATAGGCTCCATTCTCGCTGATGCACGGCATGACGATCCCGCCGCGCGACGGGCGACGAACCGTATGTTCGCAGCGAGAAGTCACGCGGCCCACGAAACTGCCGACAGCGTATTCCCCCACCGCAATGAAATCAAGCACCGCGGCCGCTTGACAACTAACTTGCTTGACAATCGCTCCGTGGCACTTCAAGATGGCACCAGCTTCCGAGTGGGATCAGCCGCCTTCGAGGTGCCTGGCATCCGCGAAGTGTTGCGGGCTGAGACGTCATCTTTCTGCGATCCAGAAATGGGAGGGACGAAGATGTGTGAGCACTGCAATCGCCGCGAGTTTTTGGGGTCGGGCGTTCTGACGGCGCTGGCCTCCACGGGGGCGTGGAATTACACCTGGGCATCGCAGGCCCCCGCCGCCCAGCCGCCGGGAAAGGCCCGCATCTGCGTCTTGTTCGCGGGCGGTCCGGGGCCGGCGGATCGCGGCTGGAACGCCGATCCGAGCCAAATGGAACATGCCCGCCAAGTCCTGGCCGATTGCGAGGCCAAGCTGGGCAACATCGAGTTGATCGTGGGACAATCGAACAGCAACGAGCAGACGGCGGAATTGCTGGACAAGGCGGGCGAAGGCGTGCCCGTGCTGGCGATCAACTTGAATTGCTTCGCCCTGACGCGGCTGGTCAACCCGATCCTCGAGAGACGGCACCCGATGGCCGTCTTCTCCCTCCCCGCCAGCGGTCACGACTGGATGTATCCGCCGCGGTGGCAGCGGGCGGGCCATCGCGTGACGCTGCTGGCCAGCAGCGATTACGGCGAGTTGGAGCGAGCCTTACGCCTGCTCCGCGTCATTCCCATGATGCAGAAGACCCGTATCTTGCTCTTCCCGCCCGCCCGAGGCACCGCTCCCGCCTGTTCGCCGGATCTGGTCAAAGAGCGTCTCGGTGCGGATGTCTTGGCGGTGGAGCAAGCCGCGTTCGACGAGATGATGGCGGCCGTGGATGAAGAGACGGTCCGCGCCGAAGCGGAGACCTGGACGAAGAACGCCAAGCAGATCATCGAGCCGAATGAAGAGGATATCGCCAAGGCCGCCCGCGTCAGCATCGCCTTGCAAAAACTGATGGAACACCACCAGGCGCAGGGGCTGGCCGTCGGCACGTGCATGGGCTGGCTGCCGCGGGGATTCCCGTGCCTCGGTTTCGCGCGGCTCCGCGATCGCGGCTTGCCCGCCGCCTGCGAAGGCGACATGGACTCGTTGCTGACGATGATGTTGTTCCAGTACGCCATCAATAAGCCGGGCTTTCAAGGTAACGCTACCTTCGACACCTCGCGGAACGTGCTGTGGACGGCACACTGCACGGCCCCGCTCAAACTGGACGGTCCCGACGGTCCCGAGGCCCCGTACCTGCTCCGCGGACACTCGGAAGTCGGCGGCAGCGGCTGCGTTCCCGAAGTGCAATACCGAGTCGGCGAGGTCATCACGCGGACCAAATTCGTCAACCTCGATACGTTCCTGGCGTCCACCGCGAAGATCATCGAGGTGCCGGAGAAGTCGATCCGGGCGTGCCGCACGCAGATCGTGACCGAGGTCAAGGATGCCGCAACCATGGCCGCCAATTGGAGCAGCGCGCTCGACACCGAAGACGCCATGACGTTGCTGCACCGCGTGGTGTTCTACGGAGACCACATGCAAGACATCCAGCACATGGCGCGGCTGATGGGCTTCAAGGTGGTCATGGAAGGCTGAACGTCTTCCCATTTCCCGGTCTGTATCCCGGACCGGCGGCCGGGGTCCGAACCGGTCCCCGTACCCACCCGAACGTTCCGAAGCGCGGCGACAAGAGTTGCAGCTCCGATCTTCTCCCGGTCGCCGCGCTTTTTCTCCGCCGCAACGTAATCTCGGCTTGTCCCGCGCGTTCGATTTTCCCATAATCCGGGGACGCGGTCGTATCGACGTCACGGCGGTCAGCCGACGAAAACCGGCAATGACGAACATCATCGGGGGGATTTTGCGTGCCGACTCCGTCTCGCAGTGGTGATTTGCAAAGCGATTCCGAGGCGACCCGGCTTGCCCGGCGGAGCATTCCCCCCACGCGCTACGGCCTGTTTTTCGTCCTTGCGGCGGGCGGATTGTGGGCGGATTTGGCCACCAAGGAATGGATTTTTGCCAAGCTGGGATTGCCCGGCGAAAAACCCGTTTGGTGGATCATCCCGCACGTCTTCGGTTTTCAGACCAGCCTCAATGAAGGGGCCTTGTTCGGTTTGGGACAGGGCTGGAGCCTGGTTTTCGCCTCCGTCTCGATCCTTTTCGCCGCGGCCGTGATGGCATGGCTATTCCTGCTGGGAGCGGCACGAAGCAGGTTTCTGACCTGCACCATGGCGTTGATTACGGCGGGAATCCTAGGGAATCTTTACGACCGGCTGGGGCTTCACAGGCTCCGCTGGCCCGACACCACGGCCATGCACCAGGCCGGCGAGCCGGTCTACGCGGTCCGCGATTGGATCTTGGTCATGATCGGCCGATGGCCTTGGCCGAACTTCAACATCGCCGATAGCCTCCTGGTCTGCGGCGTGTTTCTCTTGTTGCTGCAAGCCCTGTTTTTCGCGGAAGGCGACGCCGCGACCGCCAACGGTCCCGCGGATTCGACCGGTTAGACCCGGGACGCGGCCGGGCGTGCAAAGGAAGGCTCGCCATCGCGACAAGGACGGACGTCGCTCGCCGGGCGAGGCGGTCCGCCGCGAAAGTTCCGGCCGCCTTCCTTCCATTAGGATCAGGTTGAGTTCTCCATGCCGAGTCTCTTGAATCCGTGAATCCTCCCCAAGGAACATCACCGCAAGGCCCGCATGCCGCCTCTCCTCCGCCCCGGCAACGACGGCGGGGCGACGCACCGCTCCGTTTCGATTGGGCCGTTCCCTTGGCCGATGGGATCCGCCGGCTGTTCTCGTGGGACACCTCCGGACGGATGCTGGCCTGGAGCGCCCTCACGGGCGCGGTGGTGGGCATGGCGGGCGTGGTATTCGTTTGGGGATTGGAATCCGTGCAAAACCGGGCCTTGCGCGAGACCATGGGCTACCGCTCGCCGCCCGAAGCAGCCGCTGATCCTCACGCCCCCTTCAGCTTGCCCGAGCGATGGTGGTTGGTGCTGCTCCTTCCCACCTTGGGCGGCCTCGCCTGCGGCTTTGTCGTCGAGATGTCGGCCCCGGCGGCCAAAGGGCACGGCACCGATGCCGTCATTCGGGCATTTCACGGCCTGCGGGGAGTGATCCCGGCTAATATCCCGTGGGTCAAGGGGCTGGCCAGCGTGATCACCATCGGGACGGGCGGTTCGGCGGGGCGAGAAGGACCGGCCATGCAAATCGGCGCCGGAATCGGCTCGATCTTGGCCTCGCGCTGGAAGCTCAGCGACTGGGAACGTCGCATCCTTCTGTTGGCCGGGGCGGGCGCCGGCCTGGGAGCCGTCTTCCGCGCCCCCTTGGGCGGCACCATGTTCGCCGTGGAAGTCCTGTATTCCACGACGGCCATGGAGTTCACGGCCCTGGGGCCGGTCTGCGTGGCGGCCGTCGTCAGCTACACCGTCTTCGTCTCCGTCTTCGGCGGGAAGCCGATGTTCGTCCTGCCCACCGAGCCGGATCTCGAGACGGGGTTTCTGCCTTGTGCCTTCAATGGGGCCCACGAGCTGCCGTTCTACTTTGCGTTCGGCCTCCTCTGCGTGGGAGTTGCGTGGCTGTACGTCCGCGTTTTTAACGGCTTCGAGCGCGTGTTCGCGCGACTGCGACTCCCACCGCTGCTGAAGCCGGCTATCGGCGGATTGGGCGTCGGGTTGATCGCCCTCGCCTACCCCCACGTCATGGCGGGAGGATACGGTTGGGTGCAAAAGGCGATCTTGCAGTCGCCCGACCTCCCCTGGAAAACCATGGCGATCCTCGTCCTCTGCAAAATCGTGGCGACCTCGCTGACGATCTCGTCGGGCGGGAGCGGCGGGATGTTCGCCCCGTCTCTGTTCATCGGGGCCATGCTGGGTGGCTCCTTCGGCGGCATTTGCCGGCTGTGGTTTCCGCATCTGGCGCCGCCGGTCAGCGCGTTCGTCTTGGTGGGGATGGGGGGATTCCTGGCGGGCGTCTTCAAGACCCCCTTGGCCGCCCTCATCATGGTCGCCGAGCTGACCGGTTCGCACGACCTGCTCGTTCCCATGATGCTCGTGTCCTTCCTGCACGTCGCCCTGCTGCCGGGCAAGGTCTCCCTGTGCCGCGAACAAGTGCCGAGCCTGGCCGACAGTCCGGCGCACATCGGCGACTTCGTCATGGACGTGCTGGAGCAAATGCGGGTACGGGAGGTGTACCATCCGCAACCGCAACCGACGATCGTCGCCGAATCCTGCAAGCTGCCTCACCTGCTGCGACTGGCGGCCGATTCCTCGCAGTACGTCTTTCCCGTGGTCGATCGCGAGAACCGCCTGACCGGAATCATTTCCCTGAACGACCTCCGTACGGTACTGGCGGGCGAAGGGGCCGGCGACCTGGTCCTCGCCGTCGATATCGCGGGACCGGCGGTCACGCTACGTTCGGCCGACGATCTGCACACCGCCCTACGACTCATGGCACGCCATCGCTTGGACGAACTGCCCGTCGTGGCCGACGACGACCCCAACCGTATCTTGGGAACGCTGCGCCGCGAGACCATCCTCGCCGCGTATGATCGCCGCGTGGCGGCTCTTCGCGCGGGAGACGAGACTTTCGCGAGCGAGTAGCCGATTTGCCGGACCGGCCGGCCGACCTTTCGAGCGGGCGATCGACGACACGTAGCCTCGAGTTTCCCCTCGATTTACGTCAAAAGCGGTTGCGGATATTATGGGCGGAGGACCGGTGTGGCTGAACCACCGTGTCTCGGCCGGGCGGGTGAACTTCCGCGGACGGACCTCCCGTCTGCGATGCGCGGTCATGCCCGGCTTGCCCGCGGCCGGCCGGGAGCGGGGAAAGCCGGCCTCGCCCTTTGCCGGTCCATTTCATCCTGTGAGACCTGAAAACACTGGAACTTGCAGTCCAAGGAAAAGAGGGATTATGGCCGAAGCGACCTACCGCGTGGAGCGTGATTCGATGGGTGAAGTGCGGCTGCCGGCCGAAGCGTATTACGGCGCACAAACGCAGCGAGCGGTCGAGAATTTTCCCATCTCCGGCAGGCGATTGCCCGGCGAATTCATTCACGCCTTGGGGCTCGTGAAGTGGGCGGCGGCCCAGGCCAATCACGCGCTGGGGCGTCTGACGACGGGCCCAAAACCGCTCAACGAGGCTCAGGTGCAGGCCCTGTTGCAGGCTTGTCGCGAAACCGCGGCAGGCCGGTTCGACGACCAGTTCCCCGTGGACGTGTACCAGACCGGCTCGGGGACCTCGACCAACATGAACGCCAACGAGGTCATCGCCAATCGCGCGATCGAGTTGTCCGGCGGCGATCGTTTCCGGCCGGAAAAGCCCATCCATCCCAACGACCACGTCAACATGGGCCAAAGCACCAATGACATCTTCCCCACCGCGGCGCACGTGGCCGTCGCCGTGGGGATACGGGAACGCCTTCTACCCGCCCTCAACGACGCTTGGAAGGTCTTGGACGGCAAAGCCCGGGAATGGAAGGATATCCTCAAGATCGGCCGTACGCATTTGGCGGACGCCACGCCCTTGACCTTGGGGCAGGAGTTCGGCGGATTGGCCCGGATGTTGGAACTGTCGATCCGGCGGGCGGAACGGGCGGTCGAGGCCGTGCTGGAGCTTCCGGCGGGAGGCACCGCCGTGGGCAGCGGCATCAATACGCACCCCGAGTTCGGCCGCCGCGTGGCCGAACTGCTCGCCCGCGAAACCGGCATCCCCTTCCGCGAGGCGGAAAACCATTTCGAGGCCAATGCCCAGCGTGACGGGTTGGTAGAATGCCATGGGCAACTGCGAACCGTGGCGGTGACCCTGTTCCACGTGGCCAACAACATCCGGTTTCTCGGCTCCGGCCCTCGTTGCGGGTATTACGAAGTCATTCTGCCCGACCTTCAGCCCGGCAGTTCCATCATGCCCGGCAAAGTCAATCCCGTGATGTGCGAAAGTCTGATGCAGGTTGCCGCGCGGGTGTTGGGCAATGACCACACCATCGCTTTTGCCGGGGCGACGGGCGGGCAATTCCAGCTCAATATCATGATGCCGGTCATGGCCGATACGGCACTGGAGTCCGTGCGCCTCTTGGCCGGCGGAGTCGCCGCTTTCACCGACAAGGCCCTCCGCGACCTCAAGCCCAATCCCGAGGCTTGCGAGGCCGCCGTGGAAAAGAGCTTGGCTTTGGTGACGGGCTTGAACCCGTACATCGGTTACGAACGCGCCGCAGCCATCGCCAAAGAGGCCTTTCGCCGGGGAAAAACCATCCGCGAGGTGTGCCGCGAACAGAATGTCTTGCCCGAGGATAAGCTGGCCGAGGCACTCGACCCGCGGCGGATGATCAAGCCGCTGGATTGACGGAACCCGGGAAGCCCGCGTCGGCTTTCCGTTTGAGGTCCCCCTCTTTCCTCCCCTTCCGCGAACCGCAGGCGGCGCTTCCCGTCCGCCCGGCGACCATCCGCATGGTTCCGCCGTTCCACCGCCGGGTTACACCGGCGGCTCGCGGTTTCGGGTTGGAAAGGAGGAGCCTCGGGCATCAGCTGGAGGCGGTCAAAACTGGGAGCCTGGAGTGTCCGCGCGAGGTGCACAGACTCCGGCGTCAAATCGCCCTCCCCAGCCTCCAACGTCGGTCGGGGGCGAAAAGGCCGAAGACTGCGGCGCGGCGGAGGACTACAGATCGAACCACCGGCGGAACATGTGGATCGTAGCGGCTCGCCCCATCCGCGCGATCGAGGTCGTCAGCGGAATCTCCTTGGGGCAGACCTTGACGCAATTCTGGGCATTGCCGCAGACTTGGATGCCGCCCTCGCCGATGAGGACGTCCAAGCGTTCGCGGGCGTTCATGGCGCCGATGGGGTTGCCATTGAAGAGGTCGATTTGGGCGATGCCCGCGGCCCCCATGAACGCGCGATTCGTGATTTCCGCCTCCCGACGGCGATAGTCGTCTTCGCTTTCGCCGGGCAAACGCCGGACTTCGATCTTGAGAAACTGCGGGCAAGCCTCCATACAGCAGCCGCAGCTCATGCACTTGCTCAACAGGTAGGCGATTTCCTGATTCTCCTGGGATTGCCGCGGCCCCGGCCCGAGGTCCAGGTAATTGTCTACCGGCACCCATGCCCGGACCTTCTTCAAGGTGGCGAAGATCCGCGTGCGGTCCACGACCAAGTCGCGGATGACCGGGAACTTGGACATCGGCTCCAATCGAATTTCGTGGGGGTTCTGCTCCAAAAGCCGATCGACCAGCGCGGTGCAGGCTTGGCGCACCCGGCCGTTGATCAGCATGGTGCAGGCCCCGCAAATCTCCTCCAAGCAATTGCACTCCCAGGCCACGGGAGGGACGCGTTTGCCCGCGGCGTTCTCGCCCAAGGCGGCGATCTTTTGCAGCACGCTGATGACGTTCAGGTCGGGTTCGTAGGGCAGGGCGAACGTTTCCCAATAGGCCGCCCGGCCCGGGCCGTCTTGCCGCCGTACCCGCACGTTGATTTGCCGCGGGCGCTGATCGTCGTGCCGGTGGGAATCGCTGGAATCCGTCATGGTCTTAGTACCGAATAGCGTCAAAGGTCCGATGTTTTTGCGAGTCCGGCGGCCGTGGGAGGGCTGGGGCGGGTCGCATCGCTCCGTCGCGGCGCCGCGGCCAGCCGGTCCGCCCGATTACGCCGTCGCGGCGACCTCCGGCCGGCGGCGTTCCCGCCAAACCTGCTCGATGATTTGCCCCCCCACCAACCCGTACAATCTCGGCCGCGGGGGAATCAGGCTGGCATCCACTTCCTCGTAATGAATGACCGGCTCGCCGTCCGCGTCGCAGGTCGCGATCGTGGACTTGAGCCAGCGCCGGGTATTCGCTTCGAAGCGGTCGCACCATGCCTCGGCCTGCCGCCGGGCCTCGGCGGGATCCTTCGCCGTGACGGCCGGCATCTCGAATTCCGGCTTGTAATGGGCCCCCCGGCATTCGTCTCGCATGCGGGCACCGCGAAGAATCGCCTTGGCCACGGGGAACATGTCCTCCAAGGCACGCGCGAATACCAAATTCTGATTGGTCCACGAACCGCTGTCGGAAAGAGAGCAGTGCTTCGCCCTGGCCTCTAATTCCAGCACCTTCTCGTACGCCTGATCCAGCTCGTCGTTATGCCGGACCACCGTGGCCGCGGCGGTCATCACCCGGCCCAATTCTTGGTGAATCCGGTAGGGGTTATCGCCGTCCTGCGGGCGGCGCAGGAACTCTTGCAGGCGTTCTTTCTGACGCCGCTCCGCCTGCTCGAAGAGCGAGGAAGGCGCCCGGTCCCGCGACCCTTGGTCGCCGTCCTTCAGGTACGATAGGATGCCGGGGGCCGCGATCAAGCCGCTGAAAATGCAAGACAACAGGGAATTCGCGCCCAGCCGATTGGCCCCGTGATACTGATAGTCGCATTCGCCCACGGCGAAAATGCCCGTGATGTTGGTGTGCTGATTCCGCGGCGAGCCGATCCTCAGACCGCCGGCCGCCGTACGCTCGTAATCCACCCACAGCCCGCCCATCGAATAATGCACGGCGGGGAAGATCTTCATGGGCACGGAGCGGGGATCGACCCCCTGAAACTTCTCGTAGATCTCCAAGATGCCGCCCAGCTTGCGGTCCAAGAGATCGCGGGGCAGGTGCGTCAAGTCCAAGTACACGCACAAGCGGTCCTTTTCCACGCTCAGCCCCTCTTGCGTGCAGACCTTGAAGATTTCCCGCGTGGCGATATCGCGGGGCACCAGATTGCCGTACTTGGGATAGCGCTCCTCTAGGAAATAGTAACGCTCGCTTTCCGGGATTTGGTGGGGCGGCCGAGGGTCTTGCGGTGTGCGGGGCACCCATACGCGCCCGCCTTCGCCCCGCGCCGATTCGCTCATCAGCCGCAGCTTGTCGCTGCCCGGAATGGCCGTGGGGTGGACCTGGATGAACTCAGGGTTGCCGTAGCGCGCGCCGGCCTGGTAGGTCCGGCTGACGGCGCTGCCGTTGCACGCCATGGACATCGTGGACCGCCCGAAGATCACACCGCAGCCGCCGGAAGCGATGACCAGGGCGTCGGCGGGCAAGGCTCGAATCTCCATGCTCACCAGGTCTTGAACGGTGCAGCCGCGGCAGACGCCGTTTTCGTCCAAGATCGGGCCGAGGTATTCCCAGAACTCGAATTTCCGCACATGGCCGGTCACCTCCCAGCGGCGAACCTGCTCGTCCAGCGCGTACAAAAGCTGCTGGCCGGTGGTGGCCCCGGCGAAGGCCGTTCGCGGATAGAGCGTCCCCCCGAAGCGGCGCTGATCGCGAAAACCCTCCGGCGTGCGGTTGAACGTAACGCCCAAGCGGTCCATCAAGTCGATGATCCGCGGCGCCCACTCCGCCATCTCCTTGACCGGCGGTTGATGCTGGAGGAAGTCGCCGCCGTACACCGTGTCCTCGAAGTGGGACCATTCGGAGTCGCCCAACTGCCGCGTCAAATTATTGACGCTGTTGATGCCGCCTTGGGCGCAACAACTGTGGGAGCGTTTGACGGGGGTGAGGCTGACAAGCCAGATCTCCGCCCCCAGCTCGGCCAATTTCATGGTCGCCGAAAGACCGGCCAAGCCTCCCCCCACCACGATCACGCGAAACGATGCCATGCCGTGCCTCGCAAAAGATGAAACCGCCCGGCGTTCGTGAGGTGCGCCGGGCGCAGGTCAGGGACTCTCGGCGAAGGAAGTTTCCACGCGGGCCTCGGCCGCCGGCACGCCGCCCCCGGAAACCTTCTCACTCGCCCGACCGCCCGCGGTGTCGATCGTATTCATGCCGTACAGGGCGGCCACGGAGATGCCCCCCAAAAATAATCCGATCACGAGGGCCAAGGCGGAGGCCGTCCGTTGTGCCCGCGGGCTGATCCATACGCCCCACGTGATCCCCGCCGTCCAAATCCCGTTGACGAAATGGTACACGCAAGACAGCACGCCCACGGTGTAAAACAGCCGGATCCAGATCGACGCTTGAATCGCCTCGGCCGCCGTGATGACCCGTGCGGGATCGAACTGATGGCCGCCCAAGGGCTTGGCCACGTAGTTCACCCACCATTCGAATTTGAGCCAACCGTGCATGTGAAAGACGTGCCAGAAGATGAAAAAGAAGGCGATCACGCCGGTCCACCGCTGGAGCGTGTAGCGGATATTCTCGGGATAGGGATACGCCAACACGTTTCGCTTGCCGCGCGAGACGATCATCATTCCCACGATCGCATGAAACAGGATCGGCAGAAAGATGAACGGCCATTCCAGCATCATGATGGTGGAGGGGCCTAGACCGTGGATCACGTTCACCCGGTACTGGAAAATCTCCACGCCGTCGGCGATCGAGGCGTTGGTCGCGAGGTGAAAGACCATGAAACCGCCGACCGGGACCAGGCCCGTGAAAGAATGCAAGCGACGGATAAAGAATTCGTGACGCCCGAACAAAGAAGCCAAATCGGCCTTGAGCACGGGAAACGATCCTGTGGGCTAAGGGTTAGGAGCGATCGCGGCCGGGCACGCAACCCTGCCCGACGCGAAACCGCGCCTCGAACCGGATTCGCCGGCACCGGGGGCGCAAGGGGCGGCCGTCTCGATAGGAGATCATTACGTCGGCCGCGAGTGTCTTTATTCGCAATATAATCCTCCGCCCCGCGCGGGACAAGGCGCAATCGCCGCCTTCTTCCTCGGCCGGAATCTGGTCCACCGCCGGGCCCCACAGGTAACGCTCTCGCAGGTGCCCGATCTGCATGTTGCCCGAGTTGGCCCGCCGGAAGTCCATCACGATCTGGTTGCCGTCGTAAACGAAGAGCCGCCGCTGGTCGGTGTGCCCGTCCCCGTCGGCGTCCAGCCGCTTGCGGACCCAGCGGTTCTGGTAGTCGTAGGCATACTCCACCACCTTGTCCACCGCCGCGGCGTA